>ERZ834859.71-NODE-71-length-123271-cov-7.128644_pt1 | contig 123271 bp, 103 predicted proteins | sample MGYA00519947_ERZ834859 | MGnify/ENA primary metagenome ERZ834859 (study PRJEB31850, sample SAMEA3708763) | human gut metagenome | biome: human gut; feature: human-associated habitat; material: faeces | place: China | collected 2014 ...
CCGATGATAGTGAGTTGTATTTCTTGCGAAAGTAGGTAGTCTCCGGGCTCTCCATTAAAGACAAACCTCTTGGACCTAACCGTTCAAGAGGTTTTGTTTTTTCCGAGGCTGGAAAATACCCTTAAATTTCTTCTTGCTGAAGCGGTTTTTCTGTTACCTCATGTTATAAATTTTCTATTGTTATCCACTTTCAATCGGAGATTTATCATGAGACGACTCGTAGCAATTGCGATGACTTGTGCCGCAATGGGTATTGGCATTTCTTCAGGCGCCTACGCCGCGACTTTCAAATGGGCCAGCCAAGGGGACATATTAACTTTTGATCCCCACGCTCAGAATGAAGCATTCAACAATACCGCCAATTCTTACGTTTACGAAGCATTAGTTAATCTCAACAAAGGTAAAGTGACGCCGTCTCTTGCGGAAAGCTGGACCTCAGTCCCCGAAGGTTTCGTTTTCAAGCTGCGCAAAGGCGTGAAATTTCATGAAGGAGAGACTCTGACAGCCGAAGACGTGGCTTTCTCGATCAATCGAGCCCTCCATCCGATTTCTCAGTTCAAAACATTTACGGCCGGCATTTTGGGCGCCGAAGCGCTTCCGAACGGCGATGTTCTGATCAAAACGATTAATCATTCTCCTGTCCTTCTCAATCAGCTTGCCTATCTCAGAATTTTGAATAAAGCCTGGGCTGAAAAGCACGGAGCAACTGCACCGCAGAATTTTGTTGCCAAAGAAGAAGCCTATGCGGCAAAACATGCGAACGGCACCGGTCCTTTCAAACTTCAGACTCGTGAAGTTGATATCAAAACAGTTTTTGTTGAAAATCCTGATTGGTGGAATAAAGCCAACAAAGTCGGAAATGTCACAGAAGGCATCTACACTCCGATTAAATCTGCGGCGACCCGTATGGCAGCTTTATTGTCCGGAGAGGTGGACTTTGTCCCTGATCCCGCAACTCAAGATATCCAGCGCCTGAAAAACAATTCGAAGGTCAAACTTCAGTCCGGACCCGAGCTCCGCGTGCTCATGATTTCTCTGGACCAAATGCGTGACGAATCTCCTTACGTTTTTGTCGACGGTAAGAAAACCGACAAGAACCCGTTCAAGGATATCCGCGTTCGTCAGGCCCTCTATCAGGCTATTGATATCAAAACACTTCAGCGCGCCGTGATGAGAGGTTTCTCGATCCCGAACGGAACGATTGTTTCCTCCGAGACAAACGGCTGGAGCGCCAAAGCGGCCGACCGTCTTCCTTACGATCCGCAGGCGGCTAAAAAGCTTCTGGCAGAGGCCGGTTATCCCAACGGTTTTGAATTTACGCTCGATTGCCCGAATAACCGCTATATCAACGACGAGGCCATCGGTAAAGCGCTGGCCGGCATGTGGGCAAAGATCGGCGTGAAGGTAAAGGTTAATGCGATTCCCCGTGCGAACTATTTTCCGAAAGTTCTGCGTTATGACTCTTCCGTCGGCATGGTCGGCTGGGGTGCCTCCACTCAGGACGCTCTGTTCCCGCTGCAGTCTTTAGTGGAAACTGTCGATGTTAAAAAAGGCAACGGCCTGTCCAACATCGGACGAGTTTCGGATCCGGAGCTTGACGCTTTAATTGAAAAAATCAAAGAAGAAGAAAACTTTGATAAGCGTAATGAGTTGATCGAACAAGCTCTTCTTCGCGTCAATAAGAATATCTATGTTCTTCCGCTTCACACACAAGTTATCAACTGGGCTTTGAAGAAAAATATAGATGCTCCTCTGCGTGCTGACGACCGCTTGGAGCTTGATAAAGTCGTGGTGAAGTAATTCTCTTTTTTGGCCGGGAATGACTTTTCCGGCCTATCGACTCCCGAAAGGATGCCGACAGATGTTCTCGTTTGTTATAAAACGTCTGCTCCAGGCAATATTGGTCATGCTTATCGTGACCTTGATTGCTTTTCTGTTGTTCCAATTTGTAGGCGATCCCGTGACCCAAATGCTGGGTCAGGAAGCCACCGAGGCTGACCGTCTTGCGCTGACGCATGAGCTAGGGCTTGATCAGCCGATCTGGAAACAGTTCGGAGCGTTTATCGCAAATACTCTCCACGGTGACTTTGGCATGTCACTGCGCCAAGGTGCGCCCGTGGTTGACTTGTTTAAAGAAAAAATGCCGGCGACGCTCGAGCTTGCATTTTTCTCTGCAATGGTAGCTACGCTCATCGGAATTCCGTTGGGAGTCTTTGTGGCTCTGAAGAGAAATTCGATTTGGGCAAGCTGGCTGATGGGTTTATCGCTCGTTGGAATTTCTCTTCCGACATTTTTTATCGGTATTTTGCTGATCCTCGTGTTTTCGGTTTGGCTGGGATGGCTTCCGTCCTACGGAAGAGGAGAGACGGTTGCATTTGGCTGGTGGACAACCGGCCTGCTCACCGGAGATGGTCTGAAACATATCATCCTCCCCGCGGTGACTTTGGCGATCTTTCAAATTGCTCTGGTGATGCGCTTGGTACGCAGTGAAATGCTTGAGGTCATGCGCACGGACTACATTCGCTTTGCGCGTGCCAGAGGAGTTCCAAAACGAAAAATCTTTTTTAGACATGCGTTGAAAAATACGCTGCTGCCGGTGATTACGATCACAGGACTCCAGATCGGCGGCATTATCGCCTTTTCGATCGTGACCGAAACCGTTTTCCAGTGGCCGGGCATGGGCCTGCTGTTTATACAGGCGGTTCAGTTTGCAGACATCCCGGTCATGGCAGCCTACCTCTGTCTAATCTCTCTTATTTTTGTCGTCATTAACCTCATCGTTGATTTGCTCTACTTGGCAGTAGATCCGAGGCTGAAATCAGACGCAGCAAACAAGGAATAGAAAAAATGAACAGCGTTAATTTGGATAAATATTCAGACCCCTTTTTCCTCGGAGAAACCAAAGAAGAACTGCGCCGAATTCGTCAGGATTTTCACGTCCATCCTGAAATCGGCTTGGTGACACCGAGAACCTCACGCATCATTGCTGACTTACTAAAGGATTACGGCGTTGATGAAGTTCACGAAGGCGTCGGTGGAGATGGTGTCGTGGGTGTCATTTACGGAAAACTTCCGGGAGAAGCTTCAGTCGGCCTGAGGGCGGATATCGACGCGCTGCCTTTAAAAGAATTGTCCAACCATGACCACGTTTCTCAAGTCGAAGGCGCAATGCATGCCTGCGGTCACGACGGTCATGCGGCAGCACTTTTGGGCGCCGCCAAGAAACTTGCTTCTGAGAGAAATTTCGGAGGTAAAGTGGTTTTGGTTTTCCAACCGGGTGAAGAGGGCTGGTCCGGCGCTAAGCACATGATGGAAGACGGACTTTTCGAACGCTTTCCGATGCAGGAAATTTATGCCTTCCATAATTCATCCGCGATTGAACCGGGACGAATTGCGTTGAACTACGGAGCAATGCAGGCGGCTGCCGACGCATTTACGATCGTCGTAAAGGGCAAGGGCGGCCATGCTTCTCGACCGAACTTGAACCACGATCCTGTGATTGCAGCAGCACACATTATCTTGGCACTCCAAACAATTGTGTCTAGAGAAGTGGATCCCTTGGAGACAGCGGTAGTTTCGTGCTGTTCTCTTCAAGCAGGCGATCCGCGTGCGCAGAGCGTGTGCCCGGACTCTTGTCAAATCGTCGGCACTGCTCGAACCTTCTCTCCCGAAGTCAGGGATTTAGTAGAGAAAAGAATCGGTGAGATTAGTGCCTCTATTGCTGTGGGCCTAGGCTGCACAGCCGAAACCGATTACGGACGTTTTTATCCGCCCTGCATCAACACGCCTGAGCAGGCAGCCTTCATGGCTGATGTAGCTGCCGGTTTTGTCGGTGAAGAAAACGTTGACCGCAACTATCCGAGAATGGCGGGCGGAGAGGATTTTGCCTTTATGTTGGAAAAAGTCCCTGGCGCCTATATTCGCATCGGTCAGGGCGGCGCGTCGGCACACAATCCGTACTTTGATTTCAATGATGAGATCCTGCCGCTGGCTGCAAGCGTGCTGGCGGCAACGGCCGAAAAACGACTTCAAAAATTAAACGGCGGAGGCAATAGTGCTGAGTAAAAACAGCGGACGGCCGTCTGCGTTCAGGCGCTTTCTGGAAAGCGACCTAATGTGGAAGTTTCTGCATTCTCCGGCTGCGATTATCAGCTTTGTAATTTGTGCCGGACTTCTGCTCTCTGCTTTCTTTGCAAGCTGGATTGCGCCCTATGATCCGTTTGATCTGACGGCATTTGATCTGTCGGACGCCTTTTTGCCTCCGGCCTGGATGGAGGGAGGCAAGTGGCAGTTCCTGCTGGGAACCGATGATCAGGGAAGAGATCTGCTTTCAGCTATTCTGTACGGCCTTCGGGTCTCGTTAGAGATCGGCTTGTCTTCCGTATTCATTTCTGTCGCCCTAGGTGTCTCTCTCGGTTTGATTTCCGGCTATGCAGGCGGAATCACGGATGCGGTCATCATGCGTTTCTGCGACGTGATGCTGAGCTTCCCGGCGATTCTTCTGGCACTGCTGATCGACGGAATTATCCGAGTGATTCTTCCCGAGAATATGCATGATCAGGCCGCATACGGCGTGCTTATTTTTGCGATTTCTCTTTCCGGCTGGGTGCGCTATGCCCGCACGGTCCGAGGTGCGACGTTAAGTGAGAAGAAACGTGATTATGTTCAGGCGGCTAAGCTTTTCGGCGTGAGCCCCACACGAATCATGTTTACGCACATCCTTCCCAACGTCTTAGGTCCGGTCTTGGTGCTTGCCACGGTTCAGGTAGCATTGGCGATTATTACGGAAGCAACCTTGTCGTTTCTGGGTGTCGGAGTTCCTCCGACGACGCCGTCTCTTGGTACCTTGATTCGCATCGGCAATGAGTTTTTATTCTCGGGCGAATGGTGGATCACGATTTTCCCCGGCGTTGCACTTATTCTCTTTGTGCTGTCCGTCAATATGCTGGGGGACTGGCTGCGCGACGCTCTTAACCCGAAACTTCAGTAACTCTTATGAATCATCAGCCGCTTTTAGAGGTTCGGAACCTCAAAGTAGAAATTCCGACAAGAAAGGGAACTCTGATTGCTTTAGAAGATGTCTCTTTTAGTTTGAAGACCGGAGAGATATTAGGTGTTGTCGGGGAGTCCGGGGCCGGCAAGTCCATGGTCGGTAACTCCATCATCGGTCTGCTCGGAAAACCGGCACATATCACTCACGGAGAGATCCTTCTGGAAGGAAAGCGCATCGACAACCTGTCCGATGATGAAATGGAAAAGATCCGCGGCAAAAGTATCGGCGCGATTTTCCAGGACCCGTTAACCAGTCTGAATCCACTTTTTACGATCGGTGATCAATTAATCGAAACAATCCGTATTCACTCCAATCTGAGTGAGAAAGAGGCGAGGGAAAGGGCCATTCGTCTGTTGGAGGCGACCGGCGTGCCGGCTGCGGACAAACGAATGGACAACTATCCTCATCAGTTCTCGGGAGGCATGCGTCAGCGCGTGGTCATCGCTTTAGCGCTTAGCGCAGATCCTAAGCTGATCATTGCCGACGAACCCACGACGGCGCTGGATGTTTCGGTGCAGGCCCAGATCATCGAGCTTCTTAAGAAGCTTTGCGAAGAAAACGGAACAGCGGTTATTTTGGTGACCCACGATATGGGTGTCATCGCAGAGACGGCGGATCGCGTTGCCGTGATGTATGCGGGACGGCTCGCTGAGATCGGTCCTGTGGAAGAAATGATTCACGACGCAGAGCATCCATACACGATCGGTTTAATGGGTTCGATACCGAAAATCGGAGACGAACAGGATCGGCTCTCCCAGATCCCGGGCGCCATGCCGCATTTGACCGAAGTTCCGTCGGGATGTGCGTTTCATCCCCGCTGTCCGCTGGCAGAGGAACGCTGCATTCGTGAGCGCCCCGGCCTTCAGCCATGCGGCAATAAGTTAGTGGCCTGCTGGAAGGCAGGTCGTCAGAATAAACGCATGCAGTTCCCGCAGGAACCCTTCACCATCAGAGCGCCTGAGGATATGCCAAGATGAGAAACGATAATGTAAAGTGCACTCAGTCCGTACTGGTCAAGGTGCAGGATCTCAAGAAATACTTTGATGTATCGCCTTCCTTGCTCACACGAGTGGTTGAAAGAAAACCTCGGGCGCTGCTTAAGGCAGTGGACGGAGTTTCCTTTGAAATTCGCCGAGGCGAGACATTAGCCCTGGTAGGGGAGTCCGGCTGCGGAAAATCGACCACCGCACGAATGCTGGTAGGGTTGGACAAACCGACAGCAGGTACGGTAGAAGTCGATGGGAAAGACTTGTACGCGTCTCGAGGAAAAGATGAGAAACTCGTGCGCGGGAAAATTCAGATGATTTTCCAGGACCCTTATGCGAGTCTCAATCCTCGCTGGAAAGTCGGACGGATCGTCGCGGAGCCCATCATCGCGCAAAAGGTTATTAAAGATCCGAAAGAAATCGAAAACCGCGTGAATTCCGTTCTTCATCTTGTCAATCTTTCAAAAGAAGACAAGGACAAATATCCGCACCAGTTTTCCGGCGGTCAGAGACAGAGAATCTCTATCGCGCGAGCAATCGCCATTCATCCGGAGTTTCTCGTCTGCGACGAGCCGACCAGTGCACTGGATGTCTCCGTTCAGGCCCAGGTGCTGAATTTGATGCAGAACCTGCAGAGAGAGGTAGGCTTAACTTATTTGTTTATTTCTCACAATCTTTCGGTTGTGCACCACATCAGCGATCGCGTCGGCGTGATGTATTTTGGGCGCCTGGTTGAGCTAGCAGATAAGCGAACGCTCTTTAACGAACCTCGACATCCTTATACGAGGATGCTTTTGGACGCCATTCCGGATCTGAGTCAGACGCATCGGAGACGCACGCCGATTTCGGGCGAAGTGCCTAATCCGCTGTCTCCGCCCACAGGCTGTCCGTTCCATCCCCGCTGTCCGCTTGCCAATGAACGCTGCCGCAAGGAAATGCCGCTCAGACAAATGATTGATTCACACGGGTCCTTTGCGGAAGTTGCCTGCCACGCAGCAGAAGAAGGCAGGTTGTAATTTTTCTTTGCGGCCGACGGCACAGACGTAAAAAAGAGAAATCCACAGTTTTTCAAACTTGCTAAACTTAAAGTTTCAAATTTGCGTCTGTGCAGATTGTTATCGTCGTGTAAGCCTGGAATGATTTATCGTAAAGCACTCACATCCGAGTTATCTAATACCGCGGGAGGAGCATTTACTGTGCTCTTCTCGATTGTCGTTACTATCGGGCTTGTACGAATTTTGAACCAAACCGCAGGCGGCCGTTACGACACAGGTTCTATCTTGGAAGTGGTCGCTTACACTTCTCTGATTAATCTGCCTGCGCTTATCTCCCTAGCTTTATTTTTAGCGGTCTTTATGACCTTGAACCGTTATTGGCGCGACAGCGAAATGTTCGTCTGGTTTTCTGCCGGCGGTTTGAGTCTGACTTCCTGGATTCGTCCGGTTCTGCGCTTTGCGCTTCCGGTTGTTCTTGTCGTTGCCGCTTGTTCGATTGCCGTTTCTCCTTGGTCAAGAGCTCAGGTTCAGGCCTATCGTGATCGTTTTGCTCAGAAAGAAGACATCAGCAAACTTTCTTCTGGCCGATTCATCGAGGCAAAAAGCGGCCGTCAGGTCTTCTTCTTAGAAGGTGTCGATCAGGAAAAGGGCAAGGTTAAAACGCTTCTGATGGTGGAGCTCAAAAAAGACGGCTCCCGTTCCGTGCTCGTCTCCGACCGCGGTCATATTGAAAACAAACCGAACGGAGATCGTTACATTGTTCTAGACGACGGCCGGAAATACGATACAAAGCCGTCGGGTCTCGGAGCATCGGTTTCCGACTTTAGGGAATACGAAATCAGAATGGATAGTTCGCCGTCAGAGGTCGGTGCGAATAAAAAGCTCAACGCCATGCCGATCGAGGATCTGATAAAGAGAACAGACAATCGGGCAGCTTCCGAGCTGTTTTGGCGAATATCCTGGCCTCTTGTCGCGCTGAATCTGGCACTGCTTGCTATCCCGCTTTCCTATAACAATCCGCGCTCCATGAAGTATTACGGACAGACAGCAGCCGTGCTGATCTTCATCCTTTACCTGAATGCGCTGTCGATTTTCCAGACTTGGATCACACAAGGAAAAGTCGGCATATTGGGTGCGACTTTGTACATGAATGTTCCGGTCGCGGTTCTGACCACCTTCCTGTTCTATCGCCTAATGACGATAAATCAAGGGCGTTTTGATGCTTTCATTTATTGGTTGCAGAAGCCCTTCAGAGCATTAGCAGGGAAGTTTAAGCGCAAGAAGGAGACACCATGAAAATCGTCTCCCGAATGATTTTTGCCCAGATCATGAAGAGCTCCCTGTTTGTTCTTCTGACTCTGGTTGCTCTGTTTGCCTTTTTTGACTTGATCGGCCAGTCCGGCAATATCGGCACTTCTTACTCGATGGGACAAGCGTTCCTGCTGACGGCGCTGATTCTGCCGACGCGCTGCTATGAAGTGCTGCCGATTGCCGTGATGCTGGGCTCCATTTTTACGCTCTCGCGACTTGCCTCAACGAGCCAGTTTACGGTCCTGCGCGTTTCCGGCATCGGACCGTGGCGATTCTGCGGCATGCTTTTGATGCCCGGTATCGTCCTTGTAATCTGCGCTTATCTTCTCGGAAATCTGGTTGCGCCTCCGGCTCAGCGACTGGCAAAAGAATTCAAACTGGATATCAGCGGCTCAGCTTTTACTGGCAAAGAGCTTGATTCCGGTATTTGGGTTCGCGACGTCCAGCGCAATGAAGCGGGCGAGCCGAAGAAAATCAGTTTTGTAAATGTTCAAAGACTCCGTCCGGGCGAGGCTGCCTATGACTGGGTTATCTATGTCTTTGATCGTCCCGATCATCTGACGTCGATTGTGACGGCTAAGAGCGGTACGTATTCCGAGCAGGAAGGTTGGGTTCTCCACGACGTGGTTGAAGAAACCGTGCCGACACTTCCCAAAGAATCCAGAGAACAGACCCAGGCGAGGGTAGAGCGGAAGGTTATGAAGTCGATGGTCTGGGGCAAGAGCTTAGACGGCAACATTTTCGGCCTGCTGATGATTAAGCCCGAAGACATGTCTCTGCAGGAGCTTCATTACTACATCGAATATCTGAAGGAAAACGGACAGACTTATAAGCGCTTTGATACGGCGTTCTGGTCCAAGGCCTTCTATCCGCTGGCAATCTTAGTCATGCTGCTGCTTTCGATGCCTTTTGCATACCAGAACGCCCGAGCGGGCGGTATGGCCATTAAGATTTTCTGCGGCATTATGATCGGCATCTTCTACTACGCGCTGAACAATCTCTTCGCGTTTATGAGCGCGTTGGACAGTGTGCCGTCCATTATTTCGGCGATCCTGCCCTCGGTCATGATGACGCTCGCTGCCATTATTGCCATGTGGTACGTGGAGCGAAGGTCCTAGCAACAGATACAGCAAAAGCGCCGATTCGGCGCTTTTACTGTTGCAGGAGACTGAAAAAATCAGTCTTTTTCTTCCTTTTCTTCCTCTTTTGTTCGTTCTTTGATGTCTTGAATAATGCGTTCTGCTGCGAGCATATCTTCTTCTTTACGGAGGTTCTCTGCAATGACGCAAAGCGACTTTTCAAGGTTATCCAGTTCTTCCTGACTCAAACCGACGAGCGCTCTGTCCTGCATGCGCTTCATATTGGTTTTCAGGCCTCGTTCGATGTCGCAGCCCTTTTTCGTTAATTTGACATATTTGCAGCGAAAATCGGCGGGGCTGTTTTTACGCGTAATGAACCCCTTCGCCTCGAGACGCTTCATCAAACCAGTAATTGTGGGGTGAGACAACAGCAGCGCGGCCTGAACGCTTTGCTGGGTTACCTCATGTTTACGGTTTTTGAATAGAAACATCATGACGCTTGCCTGAGATGAGGTAATCCCCAAAGCATCAAAATCTGCATTGCGGCACCGCTCCATCTGGTTATAAACGTAACGAAGGACTTTCAAAACGCCTTTCTCGTACTGATCACTCACTTTAAACTCCCACCTTTAGAGCGAGAAAACTGCGTTCACTCACCCTTATGAATGAACAAATTATATGAATTAAAAAAATAAGCGTCCTCTGTGGGACGCCTATAGTGGGAGAATGAAGAAATCAGATTACGCAGATTGAGTTTTCTTCAGTTTTGCCGTTTCCATGAACTCCTTCAAGGCTTCGGCTGTGTGGGTTGAAGCCCTGAGTAAACGCTGGGGTGGGCCGGCAAAGACATTTTTACCGCCTTGACTGCCCCCTTCAGGACCCATATCGATAATCCAGTCGGCTTCTGCGATCACATCCAGGTTGTGCTCAATGACAATCACCGTGTTGCCGGCATCCACAAGTCGATGCAAAACTTTTATCAATTTATCGACATCAGCCATGTGGAGTCCGACGGTCGGTTCGTCAAGAACGTAAACCGTTTCCGGCAGCTTGCGGCCGCCCTTGCGGATGTCATCCTTAACTTTGGAGAGCTCGGTGACGAGCTTGATACGCTGGGCCTCACCGCCCGAGAGCGTCGGAGACGGCTGACCCAGAGTCAGGTAACCGAGGCCCACGTCCTGCATCAGTTTCAGCGGATGAAGAATAGACGGGACCGAGGCGAAGAACTCAACGGCTTCGTCGACTTCCATCTTGAGGACTTCGCCGATGCTCTTGCCTTTCCACTTCACTTCTAAGGTCTCTTCGTTAAAGCGCATCGAGTCGCAAACGTCGCAGTGAACCTTCACATCCGGAAGGAAGCTCATTTCCAAGGTTTTAATGCCTTGGCCTTCGCAAGCTTCGCAGCGGCCGCCCTTCACATTGAAAGAGAAGCGGGAGGCGGTATAACCGCGAGCCTTGGCTTCTTCAGACTGAGCGAAGAGTTTGCGTATGTCGTCCCAGAAACCGATGTAAGTGGCCGGGCACGAACGCGGAGTCTTGCCGATCGGCGTTTGGTCTACTTCAAGGATGCGGTCAACGGTTTCCCAGCCTGAGATGCCTTTGCAGCCTTCCGGCGTCGGAACGGACTTACCTTTCTCGCGAACCAAGGCAGCCATGTTCTTTAAGAACACTTCGCGGGCCAAGGTCGACTTGCCGGAGCCCGAGACGCCTGTCAGGACGGTGAGACGTTTGAGCGGGAAAGAAGCGGTCACATCCTTGAGGTTGTGAGAATTGGCTCCTTGAACGGTAATCATCGGATCGGATTTCAGCGTACGGCGCTTGGCTTTGCAGGTATGCTGCAGCGGATGCTTCAGGTAGTAGCCGGTCAAAGACTTCTCGGATGCTTCAATATCTTCCACCGAGCCTTGCGCAATCAGCTGACCGCCGCGAGTACCGGCGCCCGGTCCGATATCGATTACATGGTCGGCACTGCGAATCGTTTCCTCATCATGCTCTACTACCAGCAAAGAGTTGCCTTTGGAGGTGAGTTGCTCGAGCGCAGACAGCAGAATCTTGTTGTCACGCGGATGCAGACCGATGGTCGGTTCGTCTAAGACGTAGCAGACACCCTGAAGGTTTGTGCCGAGTTGAGAAGCTAAGCGGATGCGCTGAGCTTCACCGCCGGAGAGCGTCGGAGCCGAACGATCGAGATTCAAGTAGGAGAGTCCGACTTCTTTTAAGAACGACAAACGAGAGCGGATTTCCTGCAGTGCATCACGAGCGATATCGGCTTGACGGCCGGTGAGCTCAATCGTGTTGAAATAATCTGTCGCCTGATCAATCGTCATCGCAGCTACTTCCGCGATGGACTTGTCATTGAAACGGACGTTGAGCGCAACCAGATTGAGTCGCTGACCGTGACAGTCCGGGCAAATGACCAGTTCTTCGGACATGGCTTCGGCCGTCAATTCACCGGTGTTCTCGTCGACAGCAAGCGCATTTTGGAAGGGCTTGAAGCCGTTGCCCATGCAGGTCGGGCACCAGCCGTGCTTGGAGTTGTAGGAGAACAAGCGCGGGTCAAGTTCAGGGAAGCTCTTCTGGCAGTTCGGGCAGTTGGAGGTCGACGAGAAGGTGCGTTTTTTGCCCTTTTGTTCGATATCCAAAATTCCTTTGCCGAAGTCCAGCGTGACAGCGACGAGCTGTTTGATCTCTCCTTCGTTCTCCGGCGTGACCTTCACCGTGCCGGTAGGCAGATCAATGTTGTGTTCTGTGAAACGAGACAAGGAAGGGAAGCGGAGTGTAGAGACTTTTTCCCCGTCCACAATCAGGTGCTCATAGCCTTTGTTTCTTGCCCAAACCGCCAGGTCCTTGTAGAAGCCTTTACGGTTTTTGACCAAGGGTGCGAGGAAGGTAATTTCCTTACCCTTATAAGTCTTCATGATCGAGGCAAAAATCTGATCCTTAGACTGCTTGATGACCGGCACATTGCAGGTCGGGCAGTACTGGGTGCCGAGCTTCACATAGAGCAAACGCAGGAAATGATAAATCTCCGTCATTGTGGCGACGGTGGATTTCTGGCCTCCTCGAGAGGTGCGCTGTTCAATCGCAACCGTCGGCGGAATACCGTAAATCGCGTCAACGTCCGGCGCGCCTGCGGGCTGCACCATGGATCGAGCAAAGGCGTTGAGCGATTCCAAATATCTGCGCTGACCTTCGTTGAAGATCAAATCAAAGGCCAAGGTGGATTTACCGGAACCCGAGACGCCTGTGACGACGGTGAACTTGTTGCGCGGGATCTGGAGAGACAAGTTCTTCAAATTGTGCTCACGCGCATTGACGACCGTGATGGCATCTTTGGGGTAGGACAGGGCCTTCGGTTCTTCCTGCGGCTTGAAGTCCGTGAAGTAAGCGCTCGGATTTTTCTCTTTGAGGGCCTTGTTATAAGCAGCCAAAGCCAGTCCGGTCGGTGTGTCCTTGATGCGGAAGTCTTTCGGCGTACCAGCAAAGAGTTCGCGTCCGCCGCGCTCACCGCCTTCCGGTCCGAGCTCGATAATCCAGTCGGAGGCGTTAATCACGTCAAGGTTGTGTTCAACCAAAAGAACGGAGTGGCCGGACTGAACGAGTTCCTGCAGGGACTTCATCAGCTTGAATACGTCGTCGAAGTGCAGGCCGGTCGTGGGTTCGTCAAAGACAAAGAGCGTGTGTTTGCTCTCTCCTTTGAGGGCATCAGCGAGGTGCTTGGCGAGCTTGAGACGCTGGGCTTCGCCGCCGGACAAGGTCGGAATCGGCTGGCCGAGCTTGAGATAATCCAAGCCGACTTTAACGAGCGGCTCAAGATTACGCACGATTTCCTTGTTCTCTTTGAAGAACTCAATCGCTTCAGCGATCGTCATGTCGAGCACTTCGGCGATGTTGGCCTCTTTGCCGTTACGAGACAGCTTGACCTCGAGGATCTCATTGCGGTAGCGGGTGCCTTTGCATTCCGGGCAGCTTAAATACACGTCGGACAAGAACTGCATTTCGATGTGTTCAAAACCGCTTCCGGAGCAGGCGGGGCAGCGGCCTGTTCCCGAGTTAAAGGAGAATGTTCCGGCTTCATATTTACGCTTCTTGGCTTCCGGAGATGCGGCAAAGAGACGGCGGATGGTTTCGAACGCACCCATGAAAAGTGCCGGTGTGCTTCGTGTCGTTTTACCGATCGGAGACTGATCGACGAAGGAAACGTCGCTGATGTTTTCGGTTCCGAGGAGCTTCTCAAATTTGCCCGGGGCTTCCGTGGACTTACCTTTGGCTTTCATCAGAGCCGGTACCAGGATGTCCTGAACCAGCGTGGACTTACCGGAACCCGAGACGCCGGCAATACACACGACTGAGTGCAGCGGAATGCGGATGTCTAAGTTTTTGAGGTTGTGCTCGGAAGCGCCCAGCAGAACCAACGCCGGGTTGGCCGGGTTGATGCGTTTTTGGGCGGAATGCGGGAAGGTTCTTTCACCGCGGAGGTAGGAACCCGTGAGCGTACGTGCCTTTTTGAGCTCTTCGGGCGTGCCGTCAAAGACGATTCTGCCGCCGTTGGCGCCGGGTCCGGGGCCCATATCAATAATGCGGTCGGCTGCGAGCATGACTTGAGGATCGTGTTCCACAACGACTAAGGTATTGCCGGCGCGGCGCAGACGCTTCATGACGGAGTTCACGCGATCCATATCCTGAGGATGCAGACCGATAGAAGGCTCGTCGAGTACGAACAAGGTGTTGACCAGCGAAGTGCCGAGTGCGGTGGTCAGGTTAATACGCTGAACTTCTCCGCCGGAAAGTGTGCGGCTCTGACGGTCAAGATTGAGATAACCGAGGCCGACTTCCGTGAGGTAACGCAGGCGGGAGCGGATTTCGTCGAGCAGCATGCCGCAGCCTTCTTCGAGTGCCGGAGAAAGTTTGAGCTCATCGAAGAAGATTCTGAGTCGTTCGATCGGAAGCAGCATCAGATCACGGATATTTAATCCGGGCAGATCGCGAAGAATAGCGTCGGAGAAAGTAGCATTGGCAGGACGCCAGCGCTGATGAGAGCCTAACGCATGATCGGCGTTTTCTTTGGTGCCGATGCGCCAAAGAAGCGCGTCGGGTTTGAGACGAGCGCCGTGGCAGTCCGGGCAGGCCGTATAGCTGCGATAGCGGGAGAGCATGACACGGACGTGCATCTTGTAGGCTTTCGTTTCGAGCCATTCGAAGAAATGCTTAATGCCGTACCACTTCTTAGAGCGGAAGCTTGTCCATTTCGGATCGCCGAAGCAGACCCAGTCCTTTTCTTCCTGAGTCAGATCACGGTAAGGCTTGCTGACATCCAGACCTCGTTCGGCGGCATAACGCAGGAGGTCGTCCTTGCATTCGGAGTAGCTTTCCGTATTCCAGGGTTTGACGGCACCTTCTTTAATGGAGAAGCTTTCGTCGGGAATGACCAGACCATAGTCCACGCCGATGATTCTTCCGAACCCGCGGCAGGTGTCGCAGGCACCTAACGGAGAGTTGAAGCTGAAAGTCGAATCATGGGGACGCGCATAGGTAATTCCGCACTCAGGGCAAGTGAGTGCAGCGGAGAATTTCCAAACTTCCTCTTCAGATCCGGGAACGCGGACTTTGAGTTCCATCAAACCTTTGCCGAGACGAAGCGCGGTTTCGACAGCTTCAACGGCGCGGCTGCGGGGAACCGACGGTTTAAAGCGGTCGGCAATGACCTCAATATCCGAGCCGTTTGTTTTGTCCTGAGAAACGACAGTGCAGCGTGTAAAGCCCTGAGCCTCCAAACCGGCAATGGCCGTTTCGGGAGGAAGAGAGGCTGGGACGTGCACATGGAAGCACACGCTTAGGCGTGCGTCCGGAGAAACGTTTTCTAAGCGCTCGGCGATGTCTTCCCAGATGTCCTGAGGGCTTTCTTCACGCACGGGGCGGCCGCAGCAGCGGCAGTAAAGTGAAGAAGCCTGAGAAAAGAGCATCTTCAGATGATCGTTGATCTCAGTCATCGTGCCCACGGTCGAGCGAGAGTTTCTGACCGGATTGGTCTGGTCAATCGCGATAGCGGGCGGCACGCCCTCGACTTTGTCGACCTTCGGGCGGTCCATACGGTCCATGAACTGGCGAACGTAGGGGCTGAAGGTTTCGACATAGCGGCGCTGGCCTTCGGCATAAAGAGTGTCAAAAACCAAAGAGGATTTACCCGAGCCGGAGACGCCGGTGACGACGGTTAATTTGCCGTGTTCGAAAGAAACGTCGATATTTTTTAAGTTGTTTTGTTTTGCTCCGCGGACGGAGATAAATTCTTTTGCGTTGTTCTTAGTCTGCATGTTCTTCCAAGTTAACGGAGTAGGCCGCCTATAGTGGAATCCGAAGGTGAGTTTTAAAGACGGCACTTTGGTAGCGTCAACTATACTCTCGTTAAGATTTCAAGAAAATCAACGAGTTGTGAGGAAATGTTTGAAATCGAAACGAAAAGAAACGCAAACGGCAGGCAAAAAAAAAATAAACCCGCCTCGGCATTTGTCGGGCGGGTGTCGGACTCAGTGAAGAGTCTTCGATTGCATCAAGCAGAAAAGAGGATTAATTGCCTCTGCGCTTTGCAGCATTGTCTTTGACTTGACGGGCCAAAGAGTCAAAAGCAGCGCGAACGGCTGCGTGGGCATCTTCGTTCTTCGTGTTCATGATGAATTCGTGGCCGGGAGCGTTGAGAGAAACGCGAACGCTGCATTCTCTGCCCTGGTTCTGGTGGCGCCCTTCGCTTTCAACAGCGACGCGGCAACTGATCAGATCAGCATCAAATTTGTGGAGTCCTTCGACTTCTTTTGCGATTAAATTTTCAAGAGCTTCGGAACGATCGATACCGTGGAAACTAACTTGCAGTGGAAGCTTCATATAATCCTCACTTTCTTTTTAAAACTTCTACCCCCAATTGTTTCATATTTTTCGAATAATTGTTAGGGATTTTTAAATTCCCAATTTTGGAGCAAAATAGAAGAAGTTGTGTTTTCACCGAATTTCAATGGAAAATAAACGAAGTTAATCAAAATTCGGTGTTTAACTAAGAGAAAACCCCTCCTTGCTTAATTCTCTAATTCTCGCATCCGCCTCTGTTAAGGCGTTTTAGACTGCAAAAAAGGACGGATATCGGCATTTTTTAGACTGAATTCGTTCAATAAGGCACAAAAGAAATCAATCTCGGCAGATTCTTTTACAAGAGCGCGAAGAAAATTCGGACATCGGGCGGCGGGTTGTGTTAGTTTGACATTACTAATCCGGCCGTCTCTCTGTTTCGGGGCCGGAAAACCGATCAAAGTATTCAATGAGGTTCGCCCGAATGCATGGAACCACAGAATTAATAGCTTCTCTGGACTTAGGGACGACAAGCGCCCGTGCGATTATTTTTAATGCAGAGGGGCGCCCTCTGGCAGCGAGTCAAAAACCTCTGACTCAGTATTTTCCGCACGACGGCTGGGTCGAGCAGGATGCCGAGGAAATCTGGCAGAAGCAAAAGGAATGTTTGTTAGGCACCTTGGCTGATCTTAAGCTGTCCGGGTCTGGACTTCGGGCGTTAGGCATCACGAATCAAAGAGAGACCACCATCGTATGGTCCAAGAAGACCGGAAAGCCGATTTATCGCGCGATTGTCTGGCAGGACAGGCGTACTGCGGCTTTTTGCGAAAGGCTTCACGACAGCGGATTTGAGCCTTTAATTCATGACAAAACCGGCCTTTGTTTAGACCCGTATTTTTCTGCGTCCAAGGTTCGCTGGATATTAGACAATGTTGAGGGTGCAAGAGAGAAGGCTTTAGCCGGAGAGCTTTTGTTCGGCACTGTCGACAGCTGGCTTATCTGGAACCTGACAGGCGGTCTTGGGCATGTGACGGATGTCTCGAATGCTTCGCGCACGCTCTTATTTAATATTCACAACTGCCGCTGGGATGAGGAACTGCTGGATATCTTCGGCATTCCCGCGTCCATGCTGCCTCGCGTCGTTCCGAGCTCAGGTCTCATCGGCAGGACGGCGCCGGCAATCCTCGGCGCTCCTATCGATATCTGCGGCGCAGCCGGCGATCAGCAGGCAGCGACGTTCGGGCAAGCGTGCTTTAAGCCCGGCATGACGAAAAATACCTACGGTACCGGCGGCTTCCTCCTTATGAATACGGGTTCGACGCCTAAGTTATCCGACAACCGACTTCTGAGCACTATCGGGTGGACGATTCCGGGTGCTACCAGTTATGCCTTGGAAGGAAGTGTTTTTGTGGCCGGTGCAGTTGTCCAGTGGCTTAGAGAAGGCGTAGGGCTGATTGACACGAGCGCTGAAATCGAGAGTTTGGCACGGCAGGTCAAGGACAACGGAGGCGTTTATTTAATTCCGGCTTTTGTCGGGTTAGGCGCGCCTTATTGGGATCCTCATGCACGAGGATTAATGATCGGTCTGACTCGTGGAACGACTCGCGCGCATATTGCTCGGGCTGCATTAGAATCAATAACATTCCAGTGCAATGACGTACTTCGGGCAATGATGAACGATGCCGGCGCGCGGCTCACCGAGCTGCGGGTTGACGGCGGCGCTTCGGAAAATGATCTGATGATGCAGTTTCAGGCAGACATTTCCGGCGTTCCGGTCGTGCGTCCAGAAGTGGTTGAGACGACGGCTTTGGGTGCGGCTTATCTGGCTGGACTCGGCTGCGGAGTATGGAAGAGCACGGAAGAAATTGAAAAGTTATGGCGGCGCGAGCGGACATTTGAGCCGACGATGTCGCAGGATCAACGAGAATTTTTAACGACACAATGGGGCCGGGCAGTGGCGCGGTCTAAAGGATGGGAGCAGTAAGAATGGACTTCAACGCAAAGACTAATCCGGGGCGAGAAAGCCGTCTCCAGCAATTGGAAGAGGACAAAGTCTGGGATGTGCTCATCATCGGCGGCGGTGCGACCGGCGCCGGTATTGCGGTTGATGCCGCTGCTCGCGGTTTTTCCACGGTGTTGTTCGACACGCAGGACTTCTCCGAGGGCACTTCCAGCCGTTCCACCAAACTGATCCACGGCGGCGTTCGCTATATGAAGAATCCCCGCGACTGGAAGCTGGTTCGCGAGGCGATGATCGAACGCAAACTACTGCTGGGCAATGCACCGCATATCGTTCATCCGGAACCGTTCATTCTTCCCTGCTACGAAAACTTCGAGCGCGAATACTACATGGCCGGTCTCTGCCTTTACGGCGCCATGGCTTACGGCGGCTACGAGGTCGGCAAGACCGAATTCCTTTCCGCGGCCGAGACCATCCGCCGTCTGCCCGGCGTCAAAGCCGACGGCTTAAAGGGCGGCGTCCAGTTCTGGGACGCTCAGTTCGATGATTCCCGTCTCAATATTGCCTTAATGAAAACGGCGGAAGCCCGCGGAGCACTTTTGCTGAACTATGTGCCTGTCGTCGGATTTGAAAGAGGCTGCGGCGGCGAAATTACCGTTGTGAAGGTCAAGGATAAATTCAGCGGCAAAGAATACAGCGTTAAGACCCGCATGGTCTTTAATGCGGCAGGCGTCTGGGCGGACGAAATTCGCCGCATGGTTTCTCCGGAGGTGAAGCCGTTTATTCGTGCTTCCCGAGGCTCTCATATTGTTGTCAGCACAGATCACTTTGGCGGCAAGACCGGCATGTTTATTCCGAAAACTTCCGACGGCCGGGTTCTGTTCTGCATTCCTTGGCACGGCGTGCTTGAAATCGGAACCACGGACAAGGAAGAAAAAGATATTTCCTTCAATCCGGAACCCACGGAAGAAGAAATCGAATTCATGCTCGAGACGGCCTGCAAGTATCTGGCCTATCCGCTCTCGCGCAAAGACGTCCTGGCTTCCTTTGCGGGACTGCGTCCCTTGTTTAACCCGAATGCCGGCGGCTCGACCGCAGCCGTGTCCAGAGAGCACTCGGTTATTCCTGAATTCAAGAACATGATTACGGTGACCGGCGGCAAGTGGACGGCTTACCGTAAGATGGCCGAACACGCCATGTCTGTGGCTGTGGATCAGGGCTTAATTTACAAGCGTCCGTGCCCGACGAAATATATGTCGATCTATCGCGACAACGAGTTCAATCCTGACGAACTCGAAGCCGAGATTCTCAAAGGCACGCTGACGGACGAACAGCTGAAGGCCTACGCAGTGCACTGCCGTGACACGCAGTTTGCCATGACACCGGAAGATGTTCTTTATCGCCGTCTGAGAATTGGCCAGATGAATAAGGCCAAGACAGAAGAGCTTCTGCCTAAGATCAAAGACGTTTTTGAAGCCGAAGCTTCCTGATGAAAAGTTTGGCCGAGCAAAGATTGCTCGGCCAAATTGCAAAAAACTTTATCAAACTGGTATCAAGTTGAATTGACTTGATTTTTTACGTATAATCCTGTCCTCTCTGTTGGAGCGTTGTCCTTTCGTCATCGCTCGTCCGTTGTAAATAATGTCGTCTCGGGAATTAATCCGCCCGAGCTTAAAGATAATTTGCGGCGCATTTGTATGCGCCAAATTTATAGGTGAATAGTAATGAAAACCTTCTCGGCCAAGCCGCTTGAAGTGAAGCGTGAATGGTACGTGGTTGATGCAACCGATAAGGTTGTCGGCCGCCTTGCCGCTGAAATCGCTCTCAGACTCCGTGGCAAAGACAAGCCTGAATACACACCGCACGTCGACACGGGCGATTACATCATTGTTGTCAACGCTGACAAGCTCGTCATGACCGGTGCTAAAGCTGAAGACAAGAAGTATTTCCGTCACTCCGGCTACCCCGGCGGCGTATACGAGACCACTTTCCGCAAGATGCAGGAAAAGCATCCCGGCCGTGCTCTCGAAATCGCAGTTAAAGGCATGCTTCCGAAGGGCCCGCTTGGCTATGCCATGTTCAAGAAGCTCTTCGTTTATGCCGGCAGCGACCATAAACACTCCGCCCAGCAACCCAAACAGCTTGAGATCTAAAAAATGATTGGAAATTACAACTACGGCACTGGCCGCCGCAAGAGCTCCGTTGCTCGCGTCTTCATGAAGCGCGGCACCGGCAAGATCGAAATCAACGGCCGTTCTCTTGATGAGTACATCCACCGCGAAACCGGCCGCATGGTCGTTCGTCAGCCGCTCATCCTCACCGACAACGTCGAGACATTCGACATCAAAGTCAATGTTCGCGGCGGTGGTGAATCCGGTCAGGCCGGCGCAATCCGTCACGGTATTACTCGCGCTCTGATCGATTACGATGCAGCTCTCAAGTCTGTTCTGTCTCAGGCAGGTCTTGTTACACGTGACGCTCGTGAAGTCGAACGTAAGAAAGTCGGTCTTCGCAAGGCACGTCGTCGTAAACAGTTCTCCAAGCGTTAATTCGCTACAGAATTGCGGAAACTGCCTCTGGGCAGTTTTCAACAAAGGTCGCTTCAGCGGCCTTTTGCTTTTTCTGCGGCAGAAAACTTTTAGCCGCGGACAGCCTGCCGAGGTTTGCGGACGATATACTTTTCAAAAGTTCGTTCTAAATCCTCATTCCTAAGGCTGAAAATGAAAAAAGTAAAAGTCGGCATTGTGGGCGGTTCCGGTTACACCGGTATTGAATTACTCCGTCTTTTGGCACAGCATCCTCATGCAGAGGTCGTCACGATCACGGGTCGAAAGGACGCCGGAACGCACGTCGCCAAGATGTTTCCTTCACTCAGAAGAAGGGTTGATTTGGTTTTTGAAGATCCTGCCTCAGCCCCTCTGGATCAATGCGATGTCGTGTTTTTTGCGACGCCGCACGGCGTAGCGATGAGCATGGCCGAAAAGCTCACTTCCAAGGGCGTCAAAGTTATTGACCTTGCCGCAGATTTCCGTCTGAAAGATAAAGAAGTTTTTAAGAAGTGGTACAAGATGGACCACAAATGTCCGGAGATTTTGGCTAAAGCCGTCTACGGTCAGCCGGAAAGCATGCGGGACGAAATGAAGAAGGCGAACGTTCTTGGCATGGCAGGCTGCTATCCGACCACCATTGAGCTCGGACTCATGCCGCTGCTTAAACTCCATAAAGAAGTCGGCGATATCATAAATCTGGATGTTTCGATTATTGCGGACAGTAAATCCGGCATCAGCGGTGCCGGCCGCAAAGCCGATATCAGTCTGAACTGCGCCGAGTTCTCCGATAATTTCAAAGCCTACGGCGTCGCGGGACACCGCCATGAGCCGGAGATGATTCAGCAGCTGAGCCTTTTTGCCGGTGAAACTGTTCCTCTGACATTTATTCCTCACCTGCTGCCCAATATTCGCGGCATCTTTTCCACGATTTATGTGCGATTGAAAGAGAACGGCAAGAGCATCGATTATCAAGCTCTTTATGAAAAAGCCTATGTCGACGAGCCGTTTGTCGACGTTCTGCCGGAAGGCTCGCTGCCGGAGACGAGGATGGTACGCGGCTCCAATATGGTTCGTATTGCGCTTTATCGCAAAGAGCCCGACCTCTTAGTGGTTCTGGTGGTTGAAGATAACTTAGTGAAAGGTTCAGCCGGCCAAGCAGTGCAGGCCATGAACCTTGTGATGGGCCTTCCCGAAACTGAAGGTCTTGAGCAAATCGCTTTGGTTCCGTAAGAAAGCGATCGATAAAAGCCGAAAGGCCGCGAAATGCGGTCCTTCGGCTAAATATGACTAAGAATTTTTCAACAGCTTCGGATTCAGCGTGTAAGTACCCACGGTGGAGGCCGATGCGAGGATATGGCCTTTCATGGCTTCCTTGACGTCCCTGCCGTTGAAATTGCCCTTGAGGGGCAGCAGCGGGAAATCCACTGCGTAGACGGTAAAGACATAGCGATGGACGCGTTCATCATTCCACGGAGGGCACGGACCGTCATATCCGTAATAATGCCCCTCGTTGTTCGGATCGCCTTTGAAGGCGTCGGTATAGTCGTTGAGTCCCTGACGCATGCCGTTGGCGCAGGCAGGGCCTCTCTTACCGCGAGGAGAAATTCCTTTAGAAAGGGTTGCTGCATCAATGCACGGTTCTTCCGGCACGATATCGACTAACACCCAATGAATAAAGCTTGTTCTTGGGACGTCCGCCGGAATCGTTTCTCCTTCGACATTAGCCTTGGAGAAATCGGCAGGAACATCGTTGTCTTCGCAAATGACGATTAAAGACTTTGTTCCGAGAGGCGGATTAGACCAGGCAATCTGAGGATTGCGGTTGCCTGCCGGGAGTGTATGTTCTTTTCCCATCGGATCGGGTTTTGCAAAGGCAAAACCTTCGGGAATGGGCTTGCCGTCTTCAAAAGAATCGCTCCAAACGCGAAAAATCGTATCCATTATTTTTCCTAGTCTTTCTTCTTGGGGTAGCAAAGGCGGAACGTCACAGGCCCGTCGTTTACCAGGCTGATCTGCATATGAGCGCCGAACACTCCGGTCACCGGATTAAAGCCGAGGGCCCGGAGTTTTTCGAGAAAACGCTCATAGAGGGCTTCTCCGAGGACGGGATCAGCCGCCGGAGAAAAGCTCGGACGTGTGCCGCTGTTGGTATCGGCAGCCAGCGTAAACTGGGAAGCAACGAGGATTCCTCCGCCGACGGTTTTCAGACTCAGGTTCATCTTGCCCTCGGCGTCACTGAAAACTCGGTAACCGACGACTTTCTCTGCGAGGGCGTCGGCATACTCAAGCTTATCGTTTTTTTCTCCGCAGACCAGAACCATCAAGCCCTGACCGATACTGCCGCGGAATTCACCGTCGGCAGTAATCGATGCTTCCGAGACGCGCTGAATCAATGCGATCATGACTGGCGGTTACTTCAGTGTGACCTTAGCCCATTTTCTCTTGCCGACCTGGAGCGTATAAGTTCCGGGCTGGACCTGGAGGGCTTTGTCCGTGACTTTTTTGCCGTTCAGATGCACGCCGCCTTGTGTAACATTGCGGCCTGCTTCAGTGGTAGACGGTGCCAAACCGGCTTCTTTGATAAGCTTAAGGATGCCCATCGCTTCGCCGTTGTTTTCGAGCGTGACTTCAGGAATATTTTCAGGAACGGCACCCTTGCGGAAGCGATTGATGAATTCCTGTTCGGCAGCGTCGGCTGCTTCGGCATTGTGGAAGCGCGTGACGATTTCTTTAGCGAGCATGACCTTGGCGTCGCGCGGATTGCGGCCGGCTTCGCACTCGTTCTTGAGCTGCTGAATCTCTTCGTTGCTTCTCATAGAGAGGAGGTCGAACCAATTCCACATCAGGTCATCGGACAAGGACATGACCTTACCGAACATCTCGTTCGGTTCTTCCGTAATGCCGATGTAGTTGTGTTTGGACTTGCTCATCTTGTTGACGCCGTCCAAACCGACGAGCAGAGGCATCGTGATGATGCACTGAGCTTCCTGGTTGTACTGACGCTGCAGTTCGCGGCCGACTAAAAGGTTAAAACGCTGGTCGGAACCGCCGAGTTCAACATCGGCTTCAAGTGCGACGGAGTCGTAGCCCTGCATCAGCGGGTAGATCAGTTCGTGCATAGCAATCGGAGCCTGAGAAGCAAAACGCTTAGAGAAGTCGTCGCGTTCAAGCAGACGGGCGAGCGTATAGCGGGAGGCGAGTTTAATAAAGCCGGCGGAGCCTAATTTATTGCACCATTCGGAGTTAAAGCGAACTTCGGTTTTGTCTTTGTCCAAAACTTTGTAAGCCTGATCGAGATAGGTCTTGGCATTGGCCTCGATCTGCTCACGTGTCAGCGGCGGACGAGTGGTGTTGCGGCCGGAAGGATCGCCGATCGCGCTGGTGAAGTCGCCCACAAGGAAGATCACTGTATGACCGAGGTTTTGGAATTGACGAAGTTTGTTCAAGACGACGGTATGACCCAAATGGATGTCGGGAGCCGTGGGGTCAAGACCTAATTTAATTCTCAGAGGTTTACCGGTGGCTTTTGAACGAGCCAGTTTTTGTTCGAGCTCTTCTTCAACGAGAAGCGTGTCTGTACCGCGCTTAATCAGCGCCATCGCTTCTTTAATATCTTCCGTTACCGGAAACTTTTTTTCCTGAGCAGTATCTGTCATTTATCGAAACATCCTGAAATTTTAGGTGGAACCCCTCGAAGACTTGAGAAAATTAATGTTTTATAATCAATCGACTCAAATCCGAAGGGCAGATTTCCAAAACAGCCCTTATTCTACTTTCTCTACCCGACGTTGTCAGATATCGGGGATGTGGGAGTGTTCGTTTTTAATAGAGAGATCAGAGTGAAGCCGTTTAAAACCAAATTTACGAAGATTTTGACTGGTCTGGGTGTGACTGCGGCTTTACTGTTATCTATTCCTTCACCGGCCGTTTCTCAAGAAGCAGCTCTTCCCGGAAAAGGCGAAGTGGTATTAGAGAAAGCCGGCGAGATTGAACTCGGGGATTTGATTCAGCAGTGGGCCAGCGAGATGGACCACGTTTACGCCGAAACCCGCATCCAAGCAAAAGACTCGAACAAAAAGATTTTCGAAAGACTGGGCATTAACGACAAAGCGTTTGTTCGTTATGTGAACTCCATCAAAGGCAAAGAGAATCCTTTTGCTCGCCTCCAGAAAGGACGCTTAATTCAGGCTCGCCTGACGCCGACCGGAGAAGTCATTTCTCTGCGCGTCTTCCGTCCGATTGACTCCTTGTCTCGCGACGTCGCTTACTTCCAGGTCAGCAAAGAATCCGGAAAATTTAAGCACGCCAATTTAAAGAGCGAGATCGATGCCTTCCCGATTGCCTCTTCCGCAGTAATTAAGACTACGCTGGAGAGCGCAGCCGTTTCGGCAAATATTCCGGCCAATGTTTTGGCTCAGATTAAAGAGAGACTCAGCACGTCGATGGACGTGAACAAGGGTGTTGCTGCCGGCGACTCTTTCAGCGTAATTTATGAACGCCGTCAGATCGACGGAGCCGACCTCGGTTCCGGCAAGCTTTTGGCAATTGAGTATTTCTCCAAAGGCAAGACGATTGATTCCTACTGGTACGAGGGCGAAGGCGTCGAAGGTTATTTCGACTCCGAAGGCAACAACACAGACATTACGTTCCTGCGTATGCCCTGTGAAGCCCGCGTAACTTCCACATTTAACCGCGTTCGTAAGCATCCTGTGACAGGACGCCTGCGTCCGCACTGGGGCGTTGACCTCGGTGCACCGCGCGGAACACCGGTTTACGCAGCCGGCGACGGAGTGATTTCTTCCAAGAAATATCAACGCCGCGGCTACGGTTACTGGCTTGAGCTCACTCATGCCGGCGGTTATAAATCCCTGTATGCCCACTTAAGCAAGTACGCTCCCGGCATGGCCGAAGGCGTCAAAGTTAAGAAAGGACAGCTGATCGGATATGTCGGTACTTCCGGAATGGTGACCGGTCCGCATCTTCACTATGAACTGAAGAAAGACGGTCAGCAGATCAATCCGCTAATCGCCGATCTTCGAACCGGAGAAAACCTGAAGGACGATGCCCTCGAGGATTACAAGCTTGCGATTTCCCCGATGCGTCGACAAATCGCAATGCTGAGCCGACTTCAGCTAGCGCAAAATTCAGCTTCGACAGGTTCGGACTAAACGACTTGTTAGAATTTGAGGCCTCAGTTGTATGAGGCCTTTGTTTTTATGTGCACTCCAAATATTCCTATTTACGTCGGCATGATGTCCGGCACCAGTATGGACGGCGTTGACGCGGTCGCATGTGTCTTTAACGAAAAGGGCTGTCAGTTCATTGCCCGCAGTTTTGAGCCGTATTCGGACATGCTGCGCGAAAGCCTGCTTTCTTTGTGCCGCAGCGGTCCGGACGAAGTTGTTCGTATGCAGAACGGCGCCAATGAGATTGCCAAGATTTATGCAAAGGCCTTCAATAAACTGCTGACTGACAGCGGACTGAATTACAAGAACATTCGAGCAATCGGAGCGCACGGTCAGACGATTCGCCACAATCCGCAGATCGGAGCGAGTACGCAACTGATTAATGGAGCATTGCTGGCAGAGCTGACAAAAACCGACGTCATTACGGATTTCAGAAGCCGTGACTTGGCCGCAGGCGGAGAAGGGGCCCCGTTGGTTCCCGCTTTTCATAAATGGGTACTGAGCGGAGACGTGCCGCGCGGCATTTTAAATATCGGCGGCATCAGCAATCTAACGATACTCCCCGAGCGCGGCAGCGAGGATGAAGTCTTAGGTTTTGACTGCGGTCCCGGAAACGTGCTGATGGATGCTTGGATCGAAAAAGTCAATCATGTTCGGTACGACCGGGACGCTATGTGGGCGCGCAGCGGCAAAGTGATTCCGCAGCTGCTGGAAAGTCTGAAACAGGAAAAATTCTTTTCTCAAGTTCCGCCGAAGAGTACCGGGCGGGAGCTCTTCAACCTGCCTTGGCTGGAAGCCCGATTAAACGGAGAAAAGCCGGAGGATGTACAGCGGACACTGGTTTCGTTTACCGCTGAAACGGTCACGGATGCGATTCGCAATTTTGCGCCGCACATTAAGGAGCTGAGAGTTTGCGGCGGAGGTGCTAAGAATCCGCTGATGATCAGCGAACTGGCGCTTCTCAACCCCGATTTGCTGGTGACAACAACCGCGGATCTCGGCGTAGATCCGCAGGATGTGGAAGGGTTAGCCTTTGCGTGGCTCGCCTATCGTTTTGACCGCCGCGAGACGGGAAATCTGCCGAGCGCCACCGGAGCCTCAGGTTCAAGAATTTTGGGCTGTTTGTACCCCGCCTAAACGAAAAGACCTCCTTGCGGAGGTCTTGATTCAGTCGTGCTCTGATGCTTAGACGGAGAAGCTGGAGCCGCAGCTGCAGGTTGTCGTCGCGTTCGGGTTCTTAATCACAAACTGCGCGCCTTCGAGGTCTTCCTTGTAGTCGATCTCGGCACCGACGAGGTACTGGTAGCTCATGGAGTCGATCAAGAGTGTGACTCCGTTTCTGACCATCACGGCGTCGTCTTCGTTAGTGGTTTCATCAAAAGTGAAACCGTACTGGAAGCCGGAGCATCCGCCGCCCTGAACGAAAACTCTGAGTTTGAGATTCGGGTTGCCCTCTTCGTCAATCAGTTCTTTAACTTTGAGGCTGGCAGCATCGGTGAAGATAATGGGGTCGGGAAGCTTGATCTGATCCTGATCCTGAACATTGTTTTCAGCCATTATTTTTCCTTGCAATAAGTAAATTTAGTGCTATGGATTATAAAGAATCCGTCAATAGCACAAGGCCGTATTAGGTCATGATTTGTGAAAACAAACGGATTCGATCTATCAGATTAGGCTGTTTGATTTTGCGAACAAGGGTCAGTTCAGCGACCTTTCAAACTTATAATCCTTGAATAAACGCCTGCGGACAAACCCCCGCAGTTTTATGGCTTACTTATGGGAAAAGCACATGTTCGACAAGAATTCGACCATCGAAATATCTGACCCGGCTGTATGGGAAATCATTCAAAAAGAGGGCAAACGTCAGGAAGATCAGATTGAACTGATTGCCAGTGAGAACTACGCCTCTCCGGCTGTTATGGCAGCACAGGGCTCGGTGCTGACCAATAAGTATGCCGAAGGCTATCCCGGCAAACGTTATTACGGCGGCTGCGAATACGTAGACGAAGCCGAAACACTTGCGAAAGAGCGTGCACTAAAACTCTTCTGCGAACCGGTCGGTGTGGAAATGGCGGTCAACGTTCAGCCGCACTCCGGTGCTCAGGCCAATATGTCCGTTTTCTTCGGTTTGCTGAATCCCGGCGACACGGTGATGGGCATGTCGCTGGCCGAAGGCGGTCACTTGTCTCACGGCATGAAACTCAACATGTCCGGCAAGTGGTTCAATGTTGTGAGCTACGGCTTAAACGACAAAGAAGAAATTGACTACGACCAGGTTGAGAAACTCGCCGTCGAAAACAAACCCAAGATCATCATCGCCGGCGCTTCCGCCTATTCTTTACATATCGACTTCAAGCGTTTCAGCGAAATTGCTAAGAAAGTCGGTGCCTACTTGATGGTGGATATGGCTCACTACGCCGGTTTGATTGCTGCCGGCGTTTATCCGAGCCCGTTCCCTTACGCCGATATCGTGACGACAACGACGCACAAGACCCTTCGCGGTCCGAGAGGCGGCATGATTTTCTGCCGTCCGGATCTGGAAAAACAGATCAATATGGCTGTGTTCCCGGGCGTTCAAGGCGGTCCTCTGATGCACGTGATCGCCGCCAAGGCCGTGGCCTTCGGTGAAGCATTAAAACCGGAATACAAGGAATATCAGCAGCAGGTTATTAAGAATGCCGCGGCAATGGCCGACGCTCTGACTAAACGCGGTCTTCGTATTGTTTCCGGCCGCACCGAAAGCCATGTGATGCTCGTGGACCTTCGTTCTAAGAACATTACCGGTAAAGAAGCTGAAACCGTTCTTCATGAAGTCGGCATTACCGTCAACAAGAACTCCATTCCGAACGATCCGCAAAAACCGTTTGTGACGAGCGGTATTCGTTTAGGCTCGCCTGCTATGACCACTCGCGGCTTCAAAGAAAACGAAGCCGTTGAAGTGGCCAATCTCATTGCTGACGTACTCGATGCGCCTAAGAATGAGCAGGTTCTTGCCAACGTGAAAGAGCGTGTTGCCAGTCTCGTTGCCCGATTCCCGGTTTATCTGGAAACTGTGTAAGGCTGATTCAGGAGCGATCCTATGCTTTGTCCCTACTGCAAAGAACCCAACACTCAAGTTATTGATTCCCGCACCTGCGAAGAAGGTTCGGCGATTCGCCGTCGGAGAAAATGTCCGACCTGCGGCGCCCGCTTTACAACCTACGAGAAAGCGGCACTGCAGATGCCGCTCATCATCAAGAAAAACGGCAGCGTTCGGGAAGCCTACAACAGCGATAAACTGCGCCGCTCGATGCAGATTGCACTGCGCAAGCGGCCGGTGAAAGCCAGCGAGCTCGACTCTGCGATATCCCGCATTGAAAAGCAGCTTCAAGTGTCCGGGGAAAAGGAAGTGACCTCTAAACGCGTCGGAGACATGGTCATGCTCGAGCTGAAAAAGCTCGACAACGTGGCCTATGTCCGCTACGGTTCGGTCTACTTTAACTGCGGTACGCTGGACGACATGATCAAGCTTGTTGAAAACGCCCGAGAGGATCAGGGTAAGGAGGGAAAATGAGTTTTTCCGATTGTTCATATATGCGCCGTGCGCTGGAGCTGGCCAAGAAAGCTCGTTTTAACTGCCCGCCGAATCCGGCTGTCGGCTGCGTGATTGTTAAAGACCGCCGCATCATCGGCGAAGGCTTTACTCAAAAGACCGGCGAAGCCCATGCCGAAGTCATGGCCCTTCGTGATGCGGCTTCCCGCGGAGAAAGTGTGGCGGGCGCAACGGTTTACGTGACGCTGGAACCGTGCTCCCACTACGGAAGAACACCGCCGTGTGCCTTAGCGCTTAAAAATGCGAAGGTTGCCCGCGTGGTTGCAGCTTTGAAAGACCCTAATCCTTTGGTGGCCGGCAAGGGCCTCAAGATGCTGGAAGAGGCCGGCGTTAAAGTCGAGTGCGGTCTGGAGGCCGAAGAAGCCGAAGAGATCAACCGCGGATTCTTAAAACGTCAAAGAGAAGGTATGCCTTGGGTTCGCACCAAGATGGCCATGAGCGTGGACGGCAATACAGCGCTTGCCAACGGCAAGAGCCAGTGGATTACTTCGGAAGAAGCCCGCGCGGACGGACACTTCTGGCGCGGTATCAGCGGAGCAGTGCTGACAGGGCTCGGTACGGTGCTGGCGGATAATCCTCAGATGACGGCTCGTTTTGAAGGCGTGACGCGTCAGCCGCTGAAGGTCGTTGTGGATTCCAATCTGAGTCTCAATCCGGACCTGAAGATTTTCCAAGGCGGAAAGACCTTGTTGGTCTGCGCACACTACGACATCGTTCGTGCCGAGAACTTTGAAAGTCAGGGCGTTGAAGTGATCGAGCTGCCCGGTAAAGACGGCAAGGTCGACCTCAGGGCCCTGATGCGGGAATTAGCGAAGCGCGAAATTAATGACGTGCATGTGGAGGCCGGAGCTCGTTTGAACGGCGCTTTGGCCATGGAAGGTCTGATCGACGAATATCTGATCTATGTGGCGCCGGTATTTTTAGGAGACGGACGCCGTCTTCTGGATTTACCATCTTTTAAAGACCTTTGTGAGGGTGTCGCGTTAGAATTCACCGATATTCAAAAAGTTGGTCCGGATGTGCGTCTGATGCTTCGTCCGGTGCGCTAAATAAGGAGAGGATATTTATGTTTACAGGAATTATTCAGGCCGTCGGCCGTATTCGCGATAACGAAGAGATTGGCGACGGTCTGCGTATTCATGTTGAAGCCCCGGAACTCGGTCTGGACACCGTCAAGATCGGCGACTCCATCGCCATCAACGGCGCCTGCATGACGGTAGTCGAAGTCGACGAAAAGAAATTCAAGGTTGAAGTTTCCGCTGAGTCGCTGAACAAAACCGCCGGCTTAGACGGCTGGGGCTACGTGAACCTGGAAAAGGCCATGCGTCTCGGCGACCGTCTGGACGGTCATATTGTGAGCGGCCATGTTGACGGTGTAGGCGAAGTCGACGCTTTCGAAAAAGTTGCCGAATCCTATCGTTTGGTGGTCCGCTGCCCGATGAAGCTTGCCAAGTTCTTAGCCTATAAAGGCTCGGTCGCCATCAACGGCGTTTCCCTGACGATCAATGAAGTGGAAGATACGCCTGCCGGCACCCGCATCAGCATCAACTTAATTCCTCATACTTTCGAACACACTTCCTTCAAGTACACCAAGAAGCGCGATCTGGTCAATGTCGAAGTGGATACGGTTGCCCGCTACATCGAAAGAATGTATTCGCTCACTGAGCATAAATAATTGAATTTTTGACGGCCTTTAAACCCATCGCGGAGCGATTCGCGGAGGATTTGAAAGGCCGTTTTGTTAGAATTCCGCCTATCAATTTAACGGAGAAGAATGTGTCCATTGAATTCATCAAACCGAATGCAGACGGCAGTGATTTGAAAATCGGTATTGTTTCCGCCCGCTTCAACGACTGGGCCTGCGATGCCATGTTTGCATCCTGCTACGAAGAGCTCAAGGCTCACGGGGTTAAAGACGAGAACATCGTGGTGACTACGGTTCCCGGCGCTTTAGAAATTCCCGGAGCACTCGTCATGCTCTACGAAGGCTATCCGGATCTGGACGCCTTAGTTGCAATCGGCTGCGTGATCAGAGGAGAAACTTATCACTTTGAACTGGTCGCCAATGAGTCTTCCCGCGGCGTAACAGACTTCGTTATGACCGAAGGCATTTCTGTCGCCAACTGCATTCTGACAGTTGAAAACGAAGAACAAGCCAAAGTCCGCGTCCAGGAAAAGGGTGCCGACGCCGCTCGCGTCGCTTTGGAAATGGGCAATCTTCGCCGCTTCTGCGGACGCCGCGTTATGGAAAATTACGGAGAAGATAATGGACAGTAATCATACGGGAGCCAAGAGCCCCGCTAAGAAGCGCGGAGGCCGGAGCGCCCGTCGCCGTTCACGTGAATTTGCGCTTCAGGGCGTTTATCAGTGGCTGATGAGTCATACCGACCCGGAAGCGATTGATGCGGCGGCTTTGGAAGCTGAAGATTTTGATAAAGCCGACCAGGCTTTTTACCGTGAACTGCTTCACGGCGTCACTGAAGAGTTTCCGTCTCTTGAGGCCAGCTACGCTCCTCACATCGACCGCGAAGTGACGTCATTGTCTCCGATCGAACGAGCCATTCTTTTGATCGGTACCTACGAACTCAAAAACACGACCACTCCTTATCGCGTCGTGATCAACGAGGCAGTGGAACTGGCTAAGAGCTTCGGCGGTTCCGACGGCTTTAAATATGTCAACGGAGTTTTGGACAAGATGGTTCCCGAACTTCGTCCCTACGAGGTTGTAAAAGGCAAAAATGCCTGAGCACCCTGCCTGTACGAAGACTCCGAATCCGCTTGACGAATTCGGAGTCATATCCCGTTTTTTTACGGATCGCTCTTTTTATCCGTCTGCGTGGCCTTCACAAGGCGCAGGGGACGACTGTGCGTTTCTTGATGTCGGACCGATGCGTTTGGCCGTGACGGCCGATATGATGGCGCTCGGATCGCATTTTTTAGAAAATGCTTCTCCTTACACGGTAGGCCGAAAAGCGCTTGCCGTTAACTTATCCGATCTCGCTGCTGCCGGCTCCGAGCCGAAAGCGTTTTTCCTTTCTATATCTCTGCCCCGCATTGACGAGAACTGGCTGGAAGGTTTTTCCAGAGGTCTTCTGGAAGAAGCTCGGCGCTTTAACTGTCCGCTTCGAGGCGGAGACACGGTTAAGTCTTTTGCCAAGCCCGGACAATCTCCCTACACCGCAATCTCTATTACCGCCATGGGCGAGCTGCCTGCCGGCAAAGGACTGACGAGGGCCGGTGCCCGAGTCGGTGAGGACATCTGGGTTTCCGGAACGCCGGGAGACGCGTTTGCGGCGCTGGGTCAGATTTTCGGATACTGGACGTTTGCCGAACCGCTCCTCGGATATTTCCGTTCCCGCATGGATCTGCCCGAGCCGCGTGTTGCGCTCGGACGCGGACTGCTGAATACGGCGACGGCCTGCTGCGATATTTCCGACGGACTTATCGGAGATCTGAAGCATATTTTGGAGCGCTCCGGCGTGTCCGCGCGGCTGTTTTGGCCGGCTTTTCCGGAGTCTGACGCGATGAAGCAGCTTCCTGAAGCCGTTCAGCAGCGCTGCGTATTGTCGGGCGGAGATGACTACGAACTGCTGTTTACCGCACCTGCCGACCGTCGGGACGAAATTCTGCGGATCGCCGAACGGGCTGACACGCGCGTGTCTCGTATCGGAGAAGTGCTCTCTGCGGGAGAGCCTCTTCAGGTTATTGATGAAAAGGGCTCGGATGTCAATTGCGCTGCCTCCTTTAATCATTTCGGAGAAGTTGGCTCATGAAGTCATATAAAACGACGCCGCCTTCGTTTCAGACGGTGCTTAAGCATCCTTGGCTGTGGATCTCAACATTTTTCGGATCCGGCTGCATTACGCCGGCGCCGGGGACCTGGGGTTCTTTTGCGGCTTGGGGCGTGTTTTGGCTTTTAGACATGTGGCTCGGACGTTCCTTCATCTGGGCTCTAGCATTGGTTTTATTTGTCCTCGGGTGCGTCTCGGTGGGCAAAAGTACGGCTTATTTAAATAAAGTCGATCACGGTTCCATCGTGGTCGATGAAGTTGTCGCGGTATGGGTGATTCTGCTTCTGACGCCTTTGGGTTTCTGGTGGCAGCTCTCCTCCGTGATCGCTTTTCGTTTTTTTGACATCGTTAAGCTTCCGCCCGCATCGGTGCTGGATAGGGGCCGTCAGAACGGCTTTACTGTCATGCTTGACGATATATTTGCGGCTGTTTACGCCATCCTGGTTATTAATTCGATGGCCTGGGTGGCAGGGTTCTACGGAGCCGCTTCACCTATGTGGATTTTGCGATGAATAAAGAAATAGAAGATAAAGTCAAAGAACTCAGCCGCCGCATTGTCGGCACAGGACAGATCGTGGTTACCGCCGAGTCTCTCACCGGCGGCATGATCAGCGCCGCTCTGACGTCTATCCCGGGCGCCAGCGAGTGGTTTGAAAGAGGTTTTGTAACTTATACCAATCAAGCCAAGCATGAAATGCTGGATGTTCCGCAGTCTATTCTTGATCGCTTCTCGGCAGTGAGCACTCAGACGGTATCGCAGATGCTTGAAGGTGCAATTCGTCACTCCAACGCAACGATGGCTGTTGCGGTCAGCGGTATCGCCGGCCCGGACGGCGCAATGCCCGGAAGACCGGTTGGAACCGTCTTTATCGGCTGGAAGCGCAAAGACGAAATGGCTGAAGTCGGCCGTTATGAATTCAAAGGCGACCGTCAGAGCGTACGCGAGCAGACTGTTGCCGTTGCTATCCAAGGTTTAGTTGAAATGCTCGACGAAAGGCAGCCATCATGAGTATCTGGCTTGATATTCTCTGTTTAATTCTGCTGATTCTCCTCAATGGTTTCTTTGCCATGAGCGAGATTTCCATCGTGACCGCTCGCCGCAGCAAGCTGCAGATGCTGGCGGATCAGGGCGCAAGCGGTGCGGAACTTGCTTTATCTCTTTCTGAGAATCCGACGAGAGCGCTTTCTACGATTCAGGTCGGCATTACTTCCATCGGTATTCTTTCCGGTATTGTCGGTGAGTCTGCATTGGTTGATCCGCTTTCTAATTTCCTCGTCGATACCATTCACATTCCGGCTGCCACGGCACGCGGTGCCTCGATGGCTGTAGTCGTTATTTTGATCACGTACTTCTCTATCGTGATCGGTGAACTGGTTCCGAAACGTATCGGTCAGATGGGCGCGGATACGATTTCCCGTATGGTTGCCAAACCGATTCACTGGCTGGCTATTTTGGCTATGCCTTTCGTGAAACTGCTTTCTTTCTCTACCGAGATGCTGATCAAAGTGCTCGGCATTAAGCAGGACAACCAGAAGATTACGGAAGAAGAAATCCACTCTGTGATTGATGAAGGCGGTGAAGCCGGCGTCATCGACGCTCAGGAACACACGATGGTCAAAAACGTTTTCCGTTTGGATGACCGTGCCGTTGCCTCTCTGATGGTTCCGCGCTCCGAGGTCCAGTATCTGGACTTAGAAGATACGCGCGAAGTCAATATGGAGAAAGTCCTCAACTCCCAGCATTCTCGTCTGCCGGTTTGCTACGGCGGCCTGGATGACATTCGCGGTGTGGTCACGACACGTCTGCTTTTAAAGCAGATGGTCAATGACGGTAAACCCAACTTTAAGGTGAACTACGAACCGGTTCTTTATGTTCCTGAATCCATTTCCGGTATGGAACTCTTAGAAACCTTTAGAAAGAGCGATGCGGCACTGGCGATGGTCGTCGACGAATACGGTGCAATCTTAGGTTTGGTAACGCCGCACGACGTGCTGGAAGCCATCGCCGGCGAATTTAAGCCGGATGCGCCTGAAGATGCTCAGATTATTCAGAAGGGCGAAAATTGCTACGAAGTTGACGGCCTGCTGCCGATTCCCGAACTCAAAGACCTGCTCGATATTGATGAAGTTCCGGACGAAGATAAAGACCGCTACACGACGGTTGCCGGTATGGTGATCTTCCTTCTGGAGCGTCTGCCCCGTACCGGAGATCGAGTCAAATGGGACGGCTGGGAATTCCGAGTCATGGTCATGGACGGACGCCGTCTGGATCGTATCCTGATTACCAAGCTGCCGTCTGCAGACGACCCTAAGAAAAAGGAAAGTTAAGGCTTTAAGGCCGGCGGCGAGCCGGCCTTAAAGAAGCACCCAAAATAAAAGACCGCTGTTCCGGCGGTCTTTTCGTATGCGGTGAGAAGGCTACTTAGATGAAGGACCTGTAGGATCCTTTTTCACAATCGGGTGCTTCTCATCGTATTCGATACCTTTGAATATACCGAATGAGCTTGCGGCAATCAGCGCCGCGCCAAGGTAGCGTCTGGGGCTGCCGTTTTTAAGAACCAATCTTGCAATTGCGACTGCGGCCGGAATAAACACCGTTCGAGCCAGGGGAATGGCAATTTTCGGGTTGGTTAAACCTAAGGCCTGCATGGTTTTAACCGCGTCGACTCCGATGTTTTTGACAGCGGATGCGGGTTTATTGCGCATATAGGTCAGCTCGTCTTGGATCTGAGCTCGTTGTTCACCTGCCTTGACGGTCAGTTGTGCAAGCTTGCGAGCAACGTCTTCATTTGCCTGCATTGTTGTTCTCCTCTTTGGTAGGATCGACCGGCTGTTGAGTGGCGACGCCTGCTTTTTTATTGCAGGAAGCGCGGAAAGCAGCGACGTCGGCTGCCAAAATCTGACGAGATTCCTCAAACGCATAAGGCATGTTGGCCGCAAGGTTGCGGGCTTTGCCTAAGAAGAAAAGGAACAGGAGCAGATAAGCGCCTGCGATGCAGCAGGAGACGAAAACGCGGTGATCTTCCCAGAAAATAACAAGAAGTGCGACCGATATAAAAACGAGCGCAAAGAGGCCGAAAAGGGCGGCAAGGACAGTGTAAACGGCTGTCTTTGCCGCGTTGTTTTTGGCGACGGAGAGCTCGATAGAAGCAATTTGAAGACGCGTCGCCAAACCGTCAACCACCTGATTAAGGATGGTGAAGAGTCCGGGATCGGCGTTATTTCTATCTGACATATTTATCTCCGAAAGCCTCGGGAAGAATTACTTGCGAGCAACCAGGAGACCGAGCAGGAGGCCGCCGACAGCTGCGATACCGACAGCGCGCCAAGGATTGGAGCGGACGCAGTCGTTAACTTCACCGGCAATTTCTCTGCCTTCTTCAGAAGTCTTGTCATAGAAGCTCTTCATGTTTCTGCTTGCACGAGCCAGGCATTCTTTAGCTTTTGCCTGGAGCTCTTTAGCTTCTTCGCCGGTAGCGGCGGAGGCCTGCTTCAGGAATTCGTCAGCCTGTTCGAGGGCAGTGTCAACATTTTCACGAACTACGGCTTCAATTTTGTTTTCCATACTGAAATTACCTCCCTTTAAGGATATCTATATGTCTGAAAAGTCTATCATCTGTCGTAAACCCAGCAGATTACGGCGTCCATAACGGGTATGGAATTGATCGCGGAAGGACCGTTGACAATGGCCGCGACGGCATAACGTTCACCGCTTTTCGTCTGGACATACCCTGCGATCGAACGGACGTTCTGGATATAGCCCGTTTTGATGTGGGCATTGCCTTGAGCGACGTGTCTTTTTCTCATGGTCCCGTCAACGCCGGAGATGGGAAGCGAAGAGACGAATTCCGGCATTTGCGGGGAGTTCCACATGTGTTTCAGAACTGTCACGAAGGCGTCTGTGGAGACTGCGGTGGTGCGAGAAAGTCCGCTGCCGTTGTCAATTTTGAGTGAGGAGGCGGGAATCCTTAATGAGGCGGCCCATTCATAGACGGCGGCACGGGCTCCTTCTAAGTTTTTGGGTTCGTCTTTCTGAGTGTTAGCTAAAGCGAGGAAGAGCTGACGAGCGATGATGTTGTCGCTGTACTTATTCATGTTGTAGACAAGTTTTGTCAAAGGCTCGGAGTAAGAAGAGGCAAGCACTTTGTAGTCGTCAGAGTCTTCAGGGAGTTTGCCCTGAACAACTTTGCCCTTCCAGGTGCCTCCGGCTTTTTTCCACATATCGGCAAAGACGACCTGAAGATACTGGTCGGCGGAGAGGCTGGTGTAGAAGTAGTCCTTCGGACCGCATTTCAGTGGGAACTTTCCTTTGAACGCAGGTTTAAGCGGGTTGGAGAAATCAGGATTGATTTGTTTTCTCCATGCGCCGCAGCCTTCTTTGCTAAGAGGAATGCTTTCAGGGAGCTTCACGCCTGCGATTCTGGGTTCGGGATAAAGGTAGGCGACGCCGGCCTCTTTATCAGGGCGGATTTTGATGAAGAAAGAGCGCGAGTTCACCATCAGAGCATCCGGTCCCAAGTTGTAGGGACGGTTGCCTTCTCCGTCAAAAGCGAAGGGATCATGCGGTGCTACATCGAAGTGAGAACGATCCGCAATGATGTTTCCCTTGATTTCTTTCACACCGCGAGCACGAAGGTTGTCGACCAAAAGCCAAAAGCGCTCAATGGTCATGGAAGGCGCACCGTGCCCGACTAAATAGAGATCTCCGCTGAGCACGCCGTTTTTATCCGGCTCTTCTGCTGAGATAAAACGCGTCGTCCAAACCTTGGCCGGTCCCAAAAGCTGCAGCGCCGCGGCTGAAGTAATGACTTTGGCGCTCGAGGCCGGTACGCGAGGCGCAGTGCTGTTGAACTTTAGCGTAGTGCCTTTGTCGGAGAGCGGAATGACAGACAGCGAAAAATCGCCTTTAGGAACTTTGCAGGAGTTAAGCGCTTTTTGGATCGGCGCCGGAAGGGAGGGTGCTGATTTTTTGGAGGCTGCCTGACCGGCAGGGGAGAAAAAAATGAAAAAAGACAGGGCGACGACGCTAAATTTAACCACTTCAATCCTCACAAAACACACTCGAGCAAAAGTGCCATTTTTACGCGACATTACATGTTGTTAACAAAACGTCGCATTTGAAACACATTTGTTTACAGAGTTTGTTAGTATAAACACCTATCTGAGAACGGCCTTGAAAAAAGACTGCATAGCCTCATATAAGGAAATATTGGTAAAGCCTAGCGCTTTGATAAACACAAATAGGAGTTTTAAAGATGAAGATTCGTCCTTTGCACGACCGCGTTATTGTTAAACGCGTTGACGCCGAAACACGTACAGCCAGCGGTATTTATATCCCTGAAGCAGCCGGTGAAAAACCTGATCAGGGTGTTGTCCTCGCTGTCGGTCCAGGCAAGCGTGACGAAGCAGGCAAGCTCATCCCTATGGATGTTAAGGTAGGCGACCGCATTCTGTTCGGCAAGTATTCCGGCCAGAACGTTAAGGTCGACGGGGACGAATACCTCGTAATGCGTGAAGAAGACATTATGGGTGTCCTCGAATAAGACGGCCTAGTACAGAATTTAGAAATAGGAGATTAAGTAAATGACAGCAAAACAGGTTTTGTTCGGCAATGACGCTCGTTCCCGTATGGTCAACGGCGTTAACGTTCTTGCCGATGCCGTTAAGGTAACTCTCGGACCGAAAGGCCGCAACGTTGTTCTCGAACGCGCTTTCGGCGGTCCGACAATCACCAAAGACGGTGTTTCTGTTGCAAAAGAAGTTGAACTGAAAGACAAGTTTGAAAACATGGGCGCTCAGATGGTTAAAGAAGTTGCTTCCAAGACCAGCGACAACGCCGGTGACGGTACAACGACAGCTACCGTTTTGGCTCAGGCTATCGTTGACGAAGGCATGAAGTATGTTGCCGCCGGTATGAGCCCGATGGATCTGAAGCGCGGTATCGACAAAGCTGTTGCCGCTGCCATCGAACAGCTCCACTCCCTCAGCAAGCCGACAACTACCAGCAAGGAAGTTGCTCAGGTTGGCGCTATTTCTGCTAACTCCGATCATGAAATTGGCGACATCATTGCCGAAGCCATGGAAAAAGTCGGCAAGGAAGGCGTTATCACCGTTGAAGACGGCAAGAGCCTGCACAACGAACTCGAAGTTGTTGAAGGTATGCAGTTTGACCGCGGCTACCTCTCTCCGTACTTCATCAACAACCCTGACAAGCAGGTAGCTCTCCTTGAGAACCCCTACCTCCTCTTGGTTGAAAAAAAGATCAGCAACATTCGCGATCTTCTCCCGATCCTTGAACAGGTTGCTAAGTCCGGCCGTCCTCTGCTCATCATTGCAGAAGACATCGAAGGCGAAGCTCTGGCCACATTGGTTGTCAACAGCATCCGCGGTGTTCTGAAGACTGTTGCCGTTAAGGCTCCGGGCTTCGGCGATCGCCGTAAGGCCATGCTCGAAGATATCGCTATCCTGACGGGCGGTACCGTTATCTCCAGCGACGTCGGTCTGACCCTTGAAAAGGCCACACTTGCCGAACTCGGTTCTGCTAAGAAGGTTGAAGTCAACAAGGAAAGCACCACGATCATTGACGGCGCCGGCAAGGAAGACCAGATCGAAGCTCGTGTTAAACAGATCCGTGCTCAGATGGAAGAAACTTCCAGCGACTACGATCGTGAAAAACTTCAGGAACGCGTTGCCAAACTGGCAGGCGGTGTTGCTCTGATCAAGGTCGGTGCTGCTACTGAAGTTGAAATGAAAGAAAAGAAAGCCCGTGTTGAAGATGCTCTGCATGCCACACGTGCTGCTGTTGAAGAAGGCGTTGTTGCCGGCGGCGGCGTTGCTCTAATCCGTGCAAAACAGGCCATCAAGGAAATCAAGGGCGACAACCCCGAACAGGACGCCGGTATCAAGATCGTTCTCCGCGCTATGGAAGAACCGATGCGTCAGATCGTCCGCAACGCCGGTGACGAACCCAGCGTGGTTGTTGACCGTGTCGCAAACGGTAAGGGCAACTTCGGCTTCAACGCTCAGACCGGTGAATACGGCGACATGATCGAGATGGGTGTTCTGGATCCGACTAAGGTTACCCGCACCGCTCTGCAGAATGCAGCCTCCGTTGCCAGCTTGATCCTGACAACAGAATGCATGATTGCCGACATGCCTGAAGACAAACCTGCAATGCCCCCGATGGGCATGGGCGGCGGAATGGGCGGAATGCCCGGCATGATGTAATCATCCGCTGAGTTAAGTTAATTAAACACCCGGAGGTCTCGCACCGACGGGTGTTTTTTCGTATGCGCGAGAAGCGAAAGTCATTGTTTCGAGGAAGCAGATTGAGGCGTACGGGGCTGCTTTTTAGCGGTTAACCGCATTCTCTGATGAAAGATATTTGGCATACAATCGAAAGGAAGACGAATAAGAAGGACAGGAAGTGTAGATATGCGATGGAAGTTCATACTCGGTCTTCTGACCACATGCGCCGTTTTAATGTCCATGAGCTATACGATGCTCATTCCCTTCCTGCCCATGTATCTCATTCAGGATTTGGGTGTCGTGAAAGCCGACGTGGATATGTGGTCGGGTGCGATTTTCGCTATCACATTCCTTGTCAGCGGCATCATGGCACCGATCTGGGGCGCGCTTGCTGATAAAAAGAGCCGCAAGCTTATGGCGCTGCGCGCCGGATTTTGCTTGGCGATCACTTACTTCTTAGGCGGCTTGGTCACGAATCCTTGGGAGCTGCTCGGCGTTCGATTTATTCAAGGCTTATCCGCGGGTCTGTGGCCTGCGCTGCTTGCGATCATCTCTGTAGAATCTCCGAAACTCAAACTCGGTTTCTGCATGGGCATTATGCAGGGCGGTATGACAGCGGGCGGCGTGCTCGGGCCGTTGTTCGGCGGCCTGCTGGCGGATCAATTCGGTATGCGTATGGCGTTCTTTATCGCGGCCGCCGCTTTGTTCCTGATCACGTTAGCTTTGCTCTTTTTTGTTAAAGAGGAACCGAGGAAGCCCGATCCGAATGCCAAACCCGTCAAGATTTGGGACTTCTCTTTATGCAAGATTCCGGCAGTTAAGCGCATGCTGATTTGCGCCGGCGTGGTGCAGCTGACCATTTTAATGCAGCAGCCGATCATGCCGCTTTACGTGGCCGAGCTGCAGGGTTCGATGGAGCGAATCGTCTTGATTTCCGGCATTGTGTTTTCAGTGACGGGTATTTCGGGCGTCTTAGCCTCTCCGGGCTGGGGCATTTTAGGTCAGAACTGGGGCTATCGACCCGTACTTTATTTGTCTTTGCTCGGCGCCGGACTGTTCGGGATTGTGCAGGTGTTTCCGAACTCGCTTGAGTGGTTTACGATTTGGCGCTTTGTCGGCGGCTTAGCCTTTGCCGGCATTTTCCCGGCCATTAACGCGGTGCTGACAGTTTCCACGAATGCCAACGACAAAGGACGTGTCTTTGGACTGTCTTATCTAGCCCAGCAGTTGGGTGCCGTGATGGGACCGATTGTCGGCGGCGCAATGACTGTGTACTTCTCTTATAAGTTCATCATCGGAATGTCCGGCTTTATCTGCTTACCGCTCGTACTCTATCTGTTTCTCAAGAGACCTGCTAAGACGGAAGGTACCGGAACTCCGCTGGTGTAGGAACACTTCTAAGTTCGTGTGAGTTATTGAAAAACGTCCGCCTGCTAAACAAGCGACGGACGTTTTCATTATTTTCAGCAGCCGGATTGCTAAAATCCGTGCTCAAACACAATTCGAACGTTTGGAGGAAAGCTATGAAATTCACCGATATGCTTCAGCACTGCTGGGATGTCAATCAGTCATTACTTTGCGTCGGCTTAGACCCCGATCCCAAACGTTTCCCGAAGCAGTTTGAAAGCAACAAGCATGCCATCCTGGACTTCTGCTGGGACATCGTTAAATCGACCGGAGATTTGGTCTGTGCCTTTAAACCGCAGATTGCTTACTTTGCTTCTTCCGGCGCGGAAGATCAGCTCAAAGAACTGATTGCCCGCATTCACGGCGAATATCCGGAAGTTCCCGTGATTCTTGATGCTAAGCGCGGCGACATCGGCTCCACTGCCAAGCATTATGCTAAGGAGGCCTTCGAACGTTTCGGAGCTGACTGCGTCACGCTTTCTCCTTACATGGGCTTTGATTCCGTCGAGCCTTACCTTGAGTATCCGGACAAAGGTGCCTTCATCCTTTGCCGCACCAGCAACAAAGGCGGCGACGACTTCCAGATGCTCGACTGCGGAGGCCAGCCGCTTTATCACGCAGTTGCGAAAAAAGTAGAGCAGTGGAATACCGCCGGTCAGCTCGGCCTTGTGATCGGAGGCACTTATCCGAAAGAACTCGCGAGTGTTCGTGCCTTAACGCCGGAATTAAACTTCCTCGTTCCCGGCATCGGAGCTCAGGGCGGAGACATCAATGCCTGTGTGCAGAGCGGTATGAACGCGCAGAAGACCGGCATGGTGATCAATTCCAGCCGAGCTATTCTTTATGCATCCTCCGGCGAAGACTTCAAAGAAAAAGCCAGAGCGGTCGCGATGCAGACTCGCGATGCGATCAATGCAGCCCGAGGACTCTAAATTTCGTTGACGATGGTGCGTTGCGGGATGTCCCAGAAAGGCGCCACCATGTCTTCTTTGCTTTTGAAAAATTGAACCAGGCGCGTTTGGAACCACTGCAGAAATACGCGGTGGCGGCGGATGCGCCAATTTGTTTTTGAAGTGCACACAAAGCACTCCACCGGCGGATGGACCCAGCCGGGAAGAATCGGGACCAGAATGCCCGAGGCAATTTCCTGTGCGCAGTGAAAAAGCGGCAAATCCACCGAGATGCCCAGCCCGTCAATGACAGACTTTTTAATCGCTAGAATGTTGGAAACTCTGAGTACTTGTTTCCATTTCACTTCTTCGCGTTTATCACCGTTTTCTAAGTAACGCGTGGCGGAACGCACTGAACCGTCATAAACCAAAACTGTGTGTGCGGCTAAATCCTTGGGATGCAGAGGCATTCCATGCTCTTCGATGTAGCGGCGCGAAGCTACGGGCACATAGACGTTGCGTCCTCTTGAGTAAGACACAATCCGCGGATCCTTGGATTTAAAGCTAGCTACTGAGATGTCGGCCTTGTACTGAAGGATGTCCTGGACGTTTCCGCCGCCGACAATGTCAAAGACGATCTCAGGGTACTGAGAGTTGAATTCCATTAGCATCGGGATGTAGACCGCAACGGAGCCGGGCGCCAAAGAGAGGCGAATTTTTCCTGCCATGCCGGCCGAGCTCTGTGTCAGCTCTTTGACCATCTCCTCGTGCTGCAAAAGAATATTCGAAGCATGCTCATAGGCGATCTGGCCGGACTCCGTGAGCTGCAGGGGTCTTGTCACACGGAGTATGAGCGTCTGCCCCAAAGCATTTTCTAAGGAGGTCAGCGCGCGAGAGACGGTTGAGACTTCTACATCAAACTCTCCGGCGGTATCAGAGAAGTTTCGGGTATTGCACAAGCTGCAAAAAAGGCGCCAGGCACTGAGGTCGTCTAGTTTTGACATGATGCGAAAAAAGGGAATCGAGGATCTGTACATACTTTCTAACAAAAGCGACAAATACGCAAGTACTTTGCGTAAAACGCAAAGTAGCGTTTCCGATTTCGCCTGTCAGTTTTGAGGCCGGCTCATCAAAATAATAAAAAACAACCTCAAAACATAGGAGAAAAACAGATGACAGTCAGAGACGAGTTCTTCTGGTTGGGCGAAATCAATAAAGCCACGCTCGTGATCAACTCTCGTCAAGGTCTTTTGCCGATGCCGATCGCCGAAGAAGCGGCCAAGGCACTTCGTGAAGTTTTAGCCGACGGAGACGCTGATCCGACCAAGAGAGCTAAGACCTACATCACGTTTGAACCGTTAATGCTCAAAAAAGCAGATCCCGTGATCACGCTGATGCACGCCGGCCGTTCCAGCCAGGATATGCACGCAACTTATCGTTCTGCCATTCTTCGCGACCATGTTCTCGAAGTCGGTGACGCATTGAATGCCGTGCTGGAAACCATGACCGACCTGGCGGACAAAAACCGTGAAACGGTTGTCCCCAACTACACCAACGGTGTTGCTGCTCAGCCCAACAGCTTGGCGCATTACCTTCTTGCATTCTTAGCCGGCTTCAGCCGCGATGCGCAGAAGCTTCGTCAGTTCTACGTCCGTCTTGACCGCTGCCCGATGGGAAGCACCGTCCTGAACGGTACCTGCTGGCCGCTGGACCGCGAAGCCATGTGCAAACGTTTAGGCTTTGAAGCTGTCGCAGAAAACGCTTACGACGCCACACAGATCGGTCAGAGCGATCTGCCCGTCGAGTTCGCTTCAATTCTCACCGGCATTTGTCTGCATATCAATGTGTTCTTGGAAGACCTGATGGTTCAGTACGCTCAGGCTCGTCCCTGGATTCTTCTGCAGGAAGGCGGCGACAACACCTACGTTTCTTCCGCAATGCCGCAGAAACGCAATCCCGGCTTAGTGAATAACTGCAGAACGGAATCTTCTTCCGTGATCGGCGAAGCTCAGGCCGAGTTCTTCCGCGCTCACAATCTCCAGAGCGGCATGATTGACCCGAAGAATCAGACACTCAATGGTGCTTTGGCTCTTCATGCGGTTAAAGTTCTTACCATGTTTAACCGAGTTCTCAAAGCACTCGTGATCAACAAAGATCGTGCATTAGAAGAACTTAACAGCGACTGGACGGCCAGCCAGGAAGTTGCCGACCGTCTGATGAAGGAATACGGCGTCCCGTTCCGTATCGGCCACCACGCAGCCAGCCACATTGTTTCCTATGCTCGCGCCAACAACATTCTTCCGCTCGACTTCCCGTACGCTAAGATGCAGGAAATTTACAAGGAAGTCATCGAAAAAGAATTCCCGGAAGGCGATCCGAAATTCCCGATGAGTGAAGAAGAATTCCGAGAAGCCTTAAATCCGGTTTCCATCGTTCACAACCGTAAGACTTTAGGCGGACCTCAGCCCGCCGAGCTCGAACGCATGCTCAAAGAGCAGACCGCCGAAAACCATCTCAACGAACAATGGGTGGCCGACAAGAAAGCCTTTATCCAATCTTCCCTCGATAAATTAAATAAAGAATTTGAAACCTTAGGAGAATAATCATGACAGTACTTCTGCCTTGGTTTGCCCTGGTCGTCACTATCCTGGCGGGCTGGGCGATCATTAAAAGATTGTCTACTTCGATGGTCCTGCTGTTTGCCGGCTTGGCCATGATCAGCTTTGCCGTGATCTGCGGTGTTCACGGCTTCCTGCCGAAAGGCGTTAAACCTTCCGGCTTCGTATGGTTTGATATTTTTGAACTGCTTCGCTCTATCGCAACTAAACAGACTTCCGGCATCGGTCTTCTGATTATGGTCGCCGGCGGTTACGCTGCCTATATGGACAGAATCGGCGCTGCACACGCTCTTGTTCGTGTCTGCGTTAAACCTCTGGACGCTTTGTCCTCTCCGTATCTCGTTCTGGTAATGGGTTACCTCATCGGTCAGGCTCTGGTTACTGTGATCCCGAGTGCCGCAGGTTTGGCTATGCTGCTGTTGGTTGCTCTCTTCCCGATTCTTCGCGCTGTCGGATGTTCCGCCGCTGCTTCTGCCGCTGTTATTGGTACATCTGCCGGTATGACGTTAGGGCCGGCCTCCGGTACTGCTAACCTTGCCGCTCAGACAGCCGGCTTAGAACCGATTATCTACTTCGTTCAGTGCCAGCTGCCGGTTGCCATTCCGACATTGATCGTTGTCGCAATCTGCCACTACTTCGTTCAGAAGTACTATGACAAGAAGAACGACGACGTTTATTCGGACGCCATTCTGACTAAGAAAGACGACCTTCGCAATGTTCCTGGCTGGTACGCCATTCTCCCGGTCCTGCCGATCGCTTTAATGATCGTCTTCAGTAAGCTCGTCTACTCTGCCGTCAAGCTCAACACCATTAGCGCTCTGCTTCTCGTTTGGGTCTTCACAATCATCGTTGAACTCATCAGACGTCGTGACTTTAAGCCGGTTCTTGCCGACGGTGCTTTCATCTTCAAAGCCATGGGCGGTATGTTCTCCTCCATCGTTGCTCTGATTATCTGCGCTGAATTCTTTGCCACCGGCCTGAAAGTTACAGGTTTGATCTCCGCACTGATTACACACGCTCAGGGCATGGGCTTAGGCCTCAACGGTATGACCGCTGTTCTTACAGGTGTTGTCGGTATCGTTACCTTCCTGACCGGCTCCGGTGTCGGTGCCTTCTCCAGCTTCGCAGCTCTGGCTCCTGAAGTTGCCAACGGTCTCGGTGGTACTGCAGCCGCCTTCGTTACTCCGATGCAGTTTGCTTCCGGCATGCTCCGCGCTATGTCTCCTGTCGCCGGTGTCATCATCGCGGTTGCCGGTGCAGCCGGTGTCTCTCCGATGGCTATCGTCCGCCGTACTTGGATTCCGATGATCGCCGGTATGATCACCGTCCTCATCGCCAACGTTGTCTTCTTAGGCTAACTCTCATGAACATACGGGCCCCTTGCGGGCCCGTCGGAGAATCAAATGAAAAAAATCCTCATCCCCGCTTTAACAGCAGCGCTGTTGTGTTCTTCTGCCTTTGCTTTGGAAACTTCGGTTGCTCCGAAAGTGACCGATATCAAAAATCATTCACCGAAAACCGGCCTGATCGTCGGCAACTCTTACAGCTTCTATAACTGCGGTGTTCACAGCTATTTGAGAGGCTTGACACGAGAAAACAAACAGGATTGGAAAGCCCGCATCATTACGATCAGCTCCGGCCGTCTCTCCTATCATGATGTCGAACAGTACATGGGTCCGCATGAAATGGATCCTTATGCCAAGAAAGATGAGAAGGGCAATCTGATCAATCCGATGTTTGATGTTGTCATTCTGCAGGGTATGTCGACGGAACCGATTGCAGAAAAGAGCATTCCGACATTCAAGAAGTTTTTGAAGCAGCACGTTGCCACCATCAAGGCAAAGGGTGCCGAACCGATTGTTGTTGATACTTGGGCTCGTCAAAACAAGCCTGAAGATACGAAGAAACTGGCAGACGCCATTATTACGGCTGCCAATGAAAATGATGCGATTGTTTTGCCGGTCGGCTTGGCCTTTGCAGAAAGCCTGAAGCAGCGCCCGGATCTTCTGATGCATCAGAAGGATAAAAGCCATCCGACAGCAGCAGGCTCTTATCTGTACGGAGCAATGCTTTACGGGCTTCTTTTCCAGAAGAGTCCCGAAGGCATGACTTACTTAGGCGAATGCGAAAAACCGCTGAAGCCTGAAGATGCCAAGTTCCTTCAGAAATTGGCTTGGGACGTCCTTACAGATTTCTACGGCTGGAAAAAATAAGTAAGAAACAGAATTCTTTACCTCTTGCGGCCTTCGCGAACTAACTTAGCGAAGGCCGTTTTTTAATGCTTCCTGCGGAAGATCGACATTTTCCGGCAGGGGCTGTTTAAACGATAAAGCAAGATGAAGGAGGCTTACGCCGATCGAGGGCCAGACGAGGTCGAGCCACTTAGGTGCACCGCTGTGAAACACTGCTTCATAGTCTTTAAGCGCACTCTTTAAGCCGTGCTTGCTGTTATCGGAGGTGTAGCCGTTTTGCTGCAGGAGTTTTTCCAGAAGAGTGCTGTAATCCAAGCCTGAAGACGAGCGGTTGGCCAGCGGATCCATTTCCATATCTGACATATTTTCTTTTCCCAAAAATAAAGCCTCCGCGGCGAACGGAGGCTTATCACTATAGGCTTTCAGGAAGCCCGATATGAATTACTGCTGTGCAGACTGGGGAGCTGGAGCCTGAGCAGGTGCCTGGGCAGGAGCTTGGGCCTGTGCAGGAGCTGCAGCAGGAGCCTGGCCGGTAGCGCCGACTTCAGGAGCGTAAATCATCATCGGGGCATTCCCCATCATTTGACCGTTGCCCATCATCATGCCGTTAGGAATGATTTCGATCGGCTGAGCCTGAACTGCTCCCGGAGGAAGCTGGTTGTTGGCCTGAGGTGCGGGCTGAGGAGCGGAAGGAGCTGCCTGGGGAGCCGGCTGAGGAGCAGGAACAGCCTGCGGTGTCGGGCCTAAGTCATCATCGGGAGCCTGCTGTTGGCCGTTGCCCTGGAGCTGCATGAAAACGCCGAGCTGGCCGGCGATGTAGCCTAAAGCAACGAGAGACTGGTCACGAGTAATAGTCTTGCCGGTCTGAGCGGCACGAGCCTGAACGAATTCAGAAGCTCTGTCGAGTTCGGTCTGTGTGACGGGGAAGTCACCGAACTGCATATGGCCCATGGTTGCTAACTTGCCGATGACTTCACCGGCAGGATTGGTCGGAGTCTGTTGTTCGGGCTGAGGTGCAGCTTGCTGAGCGAATGTGGTTACAGAAAAGCTCAGTGCGACCGCACTGAGAGCAAGGGTTAATTTTCTAAGAATCATGTTATTTCTCCAATTCAAAAGTTAGAGAAACTATACTCCGTAAAAACCCTTAGTATTGACCTTAACTCTTTGATTCTTACTCAATATGGTGAGGATTCATGCCTACTTTGGCGCGCCTTTCGGAAGCGCTTTGAGTGCGTCGACCACGATGTCCTGTGTGAGCAGCTCGGGGAGGATTTTTGCAGTGCCGTCCGGGGCGTAAAGGAGATAAAGCGGGACGCCGGTTCTGCCGAAGGATTCCAAAGTTTTAGAAATTTCGGCGTTTCGATTCGTCCAGTCGGCGATGAGGAACTTGACGTTGTGCTCCTTAAAGGCCCTCTGCACGTTTTCTCGATCAAGTACGGCCAGCTTGTTGGCCTGGCAGGTGACGCACCAAGAGGCGGTGAAGTCGACAAAGACTGGGCGTCCCTCATCGAGCGCAGCTTGTAAAGCCGCAGGAGACCAGGCATCGGCCGCGCTCACTTCAGCAGGGGCGCGCTCAAGTAGCGGAGAAGCGGCGACTGCATATGCACCGGCGCCGAGGATAAAGGCAAAAGCCATGAGGCCTTCTGATGTTGCTTTACCGAACTGCAGGCGCCCGTACAAAACTAAAGCTATAGCTAAAAGTGCGGCGGCTAAGAGATAGACTCCGAGTGCTGAGATCGACACCTGCTGCCAAAGAACCCAGAAGAGCCAAAGCGCAGTGAGCGCCATCGGAACGGCCATAACCGTTCTGAATATGCTCATCCAGCGTCCCGGGCGGGGCAGCCAGGCAGTAAGGCACGGGAACAGCGCCAGCAGGAGCCAGGGAAGGCTCATGCCCAGCCCAAGGCAGAGGAAGACAACAAAAGACTCCAGTGCAGAGGAAGAGAGCGCGTAGCCTAAGGCAGCTCCCATGAACGGGGCCGTGCACGGGGAGGCAACGACGACGGCCAAGATGCCGGTTGCAAAACTGCCGCCCAGGGAGGCACCGGAAGTCTGACCTGTAGAAGAAATTCTTACGCCGGAAAATTCAAAGGCGCCGGCCAAGTTCAAGGTGATCGTGACAAAAAGAAGCGCCAGCAAGGCTACGAACCAAGGCGACTGCAGCTGGAAGCCCCAGCCGACGGAAGCTCCGGCCGCTTTTACGGCGATCAAGGCGCCGGCTAACAACGTCATGGAAATGAGGACGCCGACGGTAAAGGAAAGACCATGCAGTGCGAGTTTTCCGTCTCCGCGGTGCTCAACAAGGCTGAGCATTTTCAGAGACAAAACGGGAAAGACGCAGGGCATTAAATTCAGGATCAAACCGCCGAGGAAAGACATACCGGCGGCGAGCCAAACGGTTAAGTTGACGTCCGTGTTATCGGAGGATGCCGACGGTGGTGTCACGGTTCCATTTACTAAAACATGAGAAAAACTGCCGGACCAGCCGCCTTGAGCGGGTCCGCCGTCAGCGGAAAAGACGCCGGATAACGTGTCACCTGCTTTCAGTTCTTCCGTGCCCTGAAGTCGGACGGTGACTTCGTCCCCGTTTTTAGAAACCGACTGAGGCGCTTTGTAATCAACAGCTCCTTCCCCTTCGGTGAATACATAAAAATGATTGAAAGGTTCAGAGGTTTTGAAAGTGACGGAAAGGGCGCGATTGGACGGATCAATCTGAGCGGAAACCGTTTTTAAGGGAGTAGGCGTTAAACCGTCATTGGTTTGGAAGAGCCCGGCGTTCGGAGAAGCGGCCGGCTCGGCGTTCGAGACTTTAACGGGAACGTCAAACGAAGCACTTCCCGGAATGCATTGTTCCGCGCACATCAGCCAGGAGATGTTCGCTTTAGCGACGTACCCCCCTTCCTTGGCAGATGCCGGAACGGAAATTGAGACAGGAAGAAGAATCGAGTCTTCGTATCCGAAATTGGTGAGATCGCCGACGACATAAAGTTTCGGCGTAGGCCATTGAATGGATCCCGCCTTCCAGCCTTCGGGCAGAGACCAGTCGATGGTGGTCGGAAGTCCGGTGTCACCGGGCGTTTTCCAATATGTGTGCCAGCCCGGCTCTTGGGTCAGCAGCACGCCTAAACGGATGGAGCTTCCCGGTTGGACCGAAGTCGTTTGAGAGATAAGCTCGGCTTTGACCGCTTCGGTTTTCTTCCAGGGAAGAGCCTGTGCGTTTAAAGCAAAGACGGCAAAGAAAAGCAAAAGGAAGCGCAAAAGCCAAGCAAATCTCATAACAACAAAGTGTCTAAACAAACAAATTAACCATGTACGCGTTTGACTTTGGCAAAGGCCTCGTCAGCAGCTTCGAGCGTACGAGCGATGACGGAATCGTCGTGAGTAATAGAGACGAAACCGGCTTCGTAGATGCTCGGTGCCAAATAAACACCGTTATCCAGCATGGCATGGAAGAAAGTCTTGAAGCGATCGGCGTCGCATTCCATGACTTCCTTGAAAGAAGTCGGGCACTTGCCGCGGAAGTAGATACCGAACATGCCGCCGATGCTTTGAGCTGAGAAGGCGACACCGTGTTTCTTAGCCATTGCGCCTAAGCCCTTGACGAGTTTAGCGGTCTGTTCGGAAAGGCGCTTGTAGAAACCAGGCTGCTGAATTTCATGAAGCGTAGCCAGGCCGCAGGTAACGGCGACCGGGTTGCCGGAGAGGGTACCTGCCTGATAGACGGGGCCCAAAGGAGCAACGCTGTTCATGATGTCGCGTTTGCCGCCGAAAGCTGCAACCGGCATGCCGCCGCCGATCACTTTACCGAACATCGTAATGTCCGGATCGATGTGATACAGAGACTGGGCGCCGCCGAGAGCAACACGGAATCCGGTCATGACTTCGTCGACGATGAGGACGGTACCGTGTTTAGCGGTTTCTTCTCTCATAGTTTCGAGGAATTCCTGAGTGGCGGGAACCATGTTCATATTCCCGGCAACTGCTTCAACGATCACGCAGGCGATTTCGTCGCCTTCTTTGTCAAAGAGTTCTTTGAGCTGTTTGGGATTGTTGTATTCCAAAACGATTGTGTCGTTGGTGACAGCAGTGGGAACACCGGCAGAGCTCGGGGTACCGAACGTCAGCAAGCCGGAGCCGCCTTTAACCAACAGGGAGTCGCTGTGGCCGTGATAGCAGCCTTCGAACTTCACAATCTTATTGCGGCCGGTATAGCCGCGGGCCAAACGGATAGCGCTCATGCCGGCTTCGGTGCCGGAGGAGACGAGACGGACTTCTTCAACGGAAGGAATGAGACGCTTAATTTCTTCGGCAATGTCAATTTCACCGACGGTCGGAGCACCGAAACTCAAGCCGTTGTCGACAGCTTCTTTAACAGCCTCAATGACGTGGGGATTGTTGTGACCGAGAATCATAGGACCCCAAGACCCGATGTAGTCGATGTACTGCTTGCCTTCGACGTCGTACATATGCGGCCCTAATGCTTTTTTTATAAAGCGGGGAGCGCCGCCGACAGAACGGAAGGCACGAACCGGGGAGTTAACGCCGCCGGGAATGGACTTCTGGGCTCTGTCAAAAAGTACTTCATTCTGATCCATGAAAAGAACTCCTAGAAATGAATTAAATAGTAATTTCAAGCGGGATAGGTTAATCCGCTCATGCTAAAGGAAAAACCTAAAGGATAGATTAATTCAGCTGCGACACGCAGAACTGTACTTCACTCGAATGGGCAGGGAAGCGGAAAATCTATACAGAAGGTTACTCGCAGAGCTTGAGGCCGAAAGATAAGTTTTCGAATATCAAGAAATGTAAATTCGAGAACACTTCGGAGGATATATCAGCGAATTTCGAGAAGTCGTGCTGGGAAATACAAAAGAAAAGCGGAGGGTCTACGAGGGGATCTCCGCAGCAAAGGCTGGCCTCAGTCCTTTTTAAAAGGCTGATGCAGCAGAACACAGATTTTTTTCGCCGAAAGTAAGGAGTACTTGAAACCGCAGACTTTTGTTGCAACGCCTGCATCCTCAGCGAAACTTCAAGATGCAGCGATTTCTTGGTTTCCTAGACGATGATTAGTTTTCCGCAGTGGAAATTTTCTTGACGAAGGATGTCAAGAGCTGGCCGAAATCCTGAGATTCCGCATTGCCGGCAGATGTGACGAGCAGCGCACCGTAAAGCGTTGCTAAAACCCAAGCTGTTAGGACAGAAATCCAAGCAATTTTTCCGAAGTTCATAGGTTCTCCTTATAAGTGAACCTAACCTTATACAGGCTTTTTACTCACCTATACGGGAAACCGAGTACAAATCGGGTAACTAAGTGCCTATTGTGCGTCTATACAACCCGGTGGGCGAACGTTGGTCCCTTATGAAGATGGCGGCTATCGCACCTCTAAATTAAAACTGCCGCGCTCCAAAGGATTGCGGCAGTTTGTATAACGGCTTGATTATTAGAAGGCCAGACCGAGCGCTAGTTTGAAAGTCACAGGAGACGGGCGCATCGAGAAGCTGTCGTCCGTCGGACTGTGCGCTTTGTAACGCGGGAAGCCTAAGTCCATACCGCCGGTTACGTGAAGGTTGCGCGTGATCGCAACAGTGCCGCCGGCCTGAATAACCGGAGTGAAGATGTCTTTCTTCGCACCCCAGCCTTCCTTGAAGTCCTGCTGGTCGCTTCTGAAGTAGCCTGCACCGACACCGGCATAAAGTTTGACGCGCTCGGCCGCTCTGAAGTGATACTGAACAGCAAGACTGTAGCTCGTGAGCTTGTAGCTTCCGACTTTGCTGCCGTTAGCATGAATGCCGTGTGTACCGGACCGGTTAACGGAGAAATCTAAGGCCCATTCCGGAGTGACAAAGTAACGCAGACCGGCTGAGTAAGCCCCGTCGGAAGAAATAGAAGACGGTTTGGGCGTGCCCTTCAGCGTTGTCTTCTGCCAGCCGCCGCCGGCGTAGATCAGTACCTTATTAGAGAAGAGCGACTTCGGCGTGTCCGGCATATGACGAGTCTTGCGATCGTCAAACGTCATGTTGGCGAAGAAGAAAAAGATGTCGGAGAACGGAACATAGGTTCCGTAGATGCTGAAGTTGTCCGTGCCGACACCGACCAAAGGCAGCGGCGCCGGGAAAGGAATCCATTTGTAGTCGCCGCGGGCGGTCAGACCGATGGTGTAGCCGGCTTCCGCATAGAAAGGTGTGCTGCCGAGTCTCCAGCGGGACAACCAGCCGTAGCCCATGAACGGTTCAAAGTTGTTGTGGGAATCGGAGAAGGCCATAGCGTACATGATTCTGCGGTTTCCGCGGCTGTCGATAAAGTTGCGCGAAATACCGCCGCCCCACGTATAACCGTTTTCGTTGTGGCGTTTCTCTGTCTTGTATGCATATCCCGGATGAATCGTGTAGGCGGGAAGGAGCAATCCGGAGGAACCTTCGGAAATAATAGTTTTCATTCCGACCCAAGTGTCGGAAAGGTAGCTTCCTGAAGAGTTTTCTTCGGAAACAACACCGGCGGGGAGGGTATCGACAATTGCTTCCCAAACCGAACGACCGGAGTCTTCAGCAGAAGCAGATGAGGCGATCGCAATAATTCCAGCCCCGAAAATAGTTCTAATGATCTTATTTTTCACGACTTTTTCAATGGAGTGCAAAGCTGAAAAATTTTACAGAAAAACAGCTCGCTTTTATTTGATTTGGTCATTAGAACGAGCTCAATTAACGCAATTTTGATGCCTGTTTTGTGTAACGAGGCTTTTTAGGAAGTTCGTGAAACTTGCGGAATCGAAGGAATCTAATTAAAGTTGCACCGCGAAGTTCGTCGGACAATCGCAGGGGAGAAAGACCTCGGAGGAAAGTCCGGACTCCACAGAGCACCGTAGGAGGTAACACCTCTCCGCCGAAAGGCGAGGACTAGAGCAACAGAGACGAGCCGATTCAGTTCGGTTGAAACGGGCAATCTCTACGGGGAGCAACATCAAATAGGCAGCTAATGAACCTGCTCGGCGAGGCTGCGGGTAGATGGCTCGAACTCGGGAGTGATCCCGAGTCTAGATGAATGATTGTCATGCTGCCTTTGGCGGCACACAGAATCCGGCTTACAGACGGACTTCGCTCTTCTATCTTTTCTTTTATATTCAACTAATTAAATAGAGCGAAAGCTAAAGAACAAGAATAACTTCCGCTCAATGTGAGAGTTGGTGGAGGAAAGTGGAAAAAAGTGGCTAAAATTGAGACTTAGAAAAGGTAGATTTTTGTCTCGTTTTAGTCGTGTTCCAAGGCTCTCCGCACATCAATCTTGACGCCAAAGGGCGTCTGTCGGTGCCTTCTCGTTATCGAGAGGCTCTGGCGCAGCTGTGCTCCGGCCAAATGACCTTTACCCGGCACCCTGACGGGTGTGCTTTGCTGTACCCGCGCAATGTCTGGGAAACCAAGAGAACCGAATTAATGGCACTCCCTTACTCGGCCAGAGTCTTTCAAAGAATCGTGATGGGCTCTGCTGTGGACGTGGATATGGATGCCAGTGGCAGACTGCTGGTGCCTGCAGAGTTAAGAAAAGCATGCGGTCTTTCCAAAGAGATCGTTCTTGTGGGATTGGGCTCGCACTTTGAGCTGTGGGACGCTGAGAAGCTTGCGGAAAGCGAAGCTAAAGCAATGACAGAAAACCTATCGGATATCGCCGCCCAATTCAATTTTTAAAAATAAGGTAGTTTTCTGTGCAGGCAGAGGTCTTGGTTCATCGCCCGGTACTTGCTGAAGAGTCACCCCGACTCCTGGTAACCGATCCGAATGGCGTCTATGTCGACGGTACTTTCGGCCGTGGAGGGCACTCGCGCCTGATATTGGAAAAGCTCTCCCCGCAGGGGCGCCTGATCGCGTTCGACCGCGACGAAGAAGCCGTTAAAGCCGCCGCTCAGATCCAAGATCCGAGATTTCGGATTATTCATGCCCCTTTTGCCTCTATGAAAGAGGAATTGGCAAAGATCGGCATCGACAAAGTCACCGGCATCTTCCTTGATATCGGCGTCTCCAGTCCGCAGATTGATGATCCGGAACGCGGATTTTCTTTCCGCTTTGACGGTCCTCTGGACATGCGCATGGACACGAGCGCGGGAGAAACGGCAGCCGAATGGATTGCCCGCGCCGATGCGGCCGAGATGGCCAAGGTATTTAAGGACCTCGGAGAAGAACGTTTCGCCATGAAGGCCGCTAAGGCCATTGAGAAGGTGCGTACCAAAGAACCGATTCTGCGCACTAAGCAGCTTGCGGACTTAATTGCCGCTACGCTCCCGCGCAACAAGAAAGACAGCGCCCAGCATCCGGCAACACGTATTTTCCAGGCGATCCGTATTCATGTGAATCAAGAGCTCGAGCAGCTTAAACGCGCACTCGAGTCTGCCGGCTCTCTGCTGCTTCCGGGCGGTGTCTTAGCGGTCATTTCCTTCCATTCGCTGGAAGACCGCATCGTTAAGAAATTCTTTGAAGCTGCGGCCAACCCGGCCTCCTGTATCGACCCGCGTCTGCCGCTTCTGCCTTCGCAGCTGCCGCAGCCGCTGTTTAATCGTGCCGTACGCATCCTGCCCTCGGAAAAAGAATGCGAGGAAAATCCTCGCGCCAGAAGTTCCGTGCTTCGCGGCGCATCCCGGACGGATGCTCCGTGGCCTGAACAGGGAGTGCAGGTATGAATGAGTTCCGCTTCCTGGTCGGGATGATTGTGATCTTGGAGCTGGTCCTTTTTGCATGCGGACTTAAAGTCGTAGAGAACCGCCACAACGCCCGAAAGCTGTTCATCGAGCTCGAACATGAGCAGCAGATCCATCATTCTTTGATGGACGAAAGGGCTCGCCTCAAACTTGAAATCTCCAACCTGGAGCAAATCCGTCAAGTCGAAGCCCGCGCGAAAGAAGGCGGCTTGGCCCCTGCTGAGAACGGTCGCGTGATTATCTTGGATAAGAACGCCGTCTCTTCCGGAGCTCAAAAATGAGAATCAGGCAGTGGCTCAGAGATGCATGGGACAACGTCTTCATGCCGACGGAAGAAAAACGCGGTGACGATGACAGCGTTAAGGACCTCCTGCGCCTGAAAATCAAGCCTGGCCGAAGCAAGTTTGTTTATTTCATGCTGCTTTTGTGCTTTACCGCGCTCGGCGTCCGCATCGGCTGGCTTCAGCTTGGTTTTAATACGGAATTCCTGCAGAAGCAGGGTGCGATGCGTTTCCAGCGCACGATCGAAGTGCCTGCGATGCGCGGTCAGATTTATGACCGCAACGGAACGCTGCTGGCAACGAGCGTGACCGCCAAAGCCCTTTGGATTATTCCTCAGGACGTTAAGATTACGACTTCTCAGCTCAAAGAAATTGCTAAGACGCTGGATGTCCCGGTCTCCGAGCTTAGGAAAAAATTTAACTCCAAACGTACCTTCGTCTACTTGAAGCGTCAGGTTCCGATTGAAACGGCCGAGAAGGTGCTGGATATGAAAATTCCGGGCCTGCACTCCACCCGAGAATTCCTGCGCAGCTACCCGGACGGCGAAGCGGCTGCTCAGATCGTCGGTCTGACCGGTTTGGACGGAAACGGTATTGAAGGCATTGAACTGGCTGCGGAAAAACGCTTGGCCGGTAAACCCGGCTCACGCCGCGTGATGAAGGACCGGTTAGGCCGCATCGTGGAAGACGCTTGGCTCAAAGAGCCGATGAACGGCGAAAACATTACGCTGACGATCGACTCCCGCCTCCAGAACCTTGCTTATGAAGCCCTGGGTCGTCAGGTTGAGAATCTGAAAGCTAAAGGCGGCTCCATTGTGATTGCCGACCCGAAGACCGGTGATATTCTCGCGCTTGCGAACTACCCGAGCTTTGACCCGAACAATCGCGGCAAGATTTCGCGCACCGGCGTTCGCAACCGCGCCATTGTGGACACATATGAACCGGGTTCGACGATGAAGCCGTTCTCGGTTGCCGCTGGTCTCGAAGAAAAGAAAGTCACGCCGAATACGCTCTTCCAGATCGGACGCTCCATGTCTTTCGGCCGTCATTCGATCGGGGACTCTCACTACAGTAAAGAGCTGACGGTTTCCGGCATCATTCAGCAGTCGAGCAACATCGGTACGTCTAAAGTGGCGCTCCTGATGACGCCGCAGGTCATGTGGTCTTACTACGACAAGCTCGGTTTCGGCCACTCGCCGCAGATCGGCTTCCCGGGTGCGGTGGCCGGCCGTCTGCGTCCTGCAAAGAACTGGCGTCCGATCGAGCAGGCGACTATGTCCTACGGTCACGGCGTCACGGTTTCTCTGCTTCAGCAAGTCCGTGCCTACACGGTGTTTGCACGTGACGGGGACATGATTGAGCTCTCTATTTACAAAGATCGTGCTTACCGTGAACCGCAGCGGGTCTACAGTGCCAAAACCGCCGGTCAGATGCGTGACATGCTCGCGAAAGTAGTAGAAAAGGGCGGAACCGGTTTCAGAGCTCGCGTTGAAGGCTACACCGCTGCCGGTAAAACCGGTACGGCTTACAAGGTCGAAGGCGGCCAGTACGTGAGAAAGTACGTTGCTGGCTTTGCGGGTTACGCACCGGCACACAATCCCCAGATTGTGGTGGGCATTATGATCGATGAACCGATGATCGGTAAACACTTCGGTTCGACGGCTGCCGCACCGCTTTTCTCCGAGATGGTCTCGAAGACGCTGCGTCTGATGGCGGTCAACCCGGATCGCCCCGAAGACTTTATGGTGACTAAGAACGATAAGAAGCCTGCCAAAGCTAAGGCGCAGCCCGCGAAGACTCATGCATTGAAAGAATCGAACCGCGCCCGCGCGAGGGCGCCGTCAAGGACAAATTTGAAATCAGCCAAAGAAGATCACGTAATAAAGGGGAAGACCAATGGTTGATGCCGTAGCTGTTGCCGCCGAGATTAAGCGATTCGCTCCCGCGGGAGCGGCTTTGCTTTTAGACAGTCGGAAAATCCGCAAAGGCGATGTGTTTTTTGCAGTGAAGGGCGTGCACACCGACGGCCGGGCTTTTATTGAAAAAGCCTGTGGCGCCGGCGCTTCCTGCGTGGTTGCTGAAAAAGGCGATATCGGCCCGTGCTCGGTGCCCGTCATCGAAATAGACAACCTTTATCGCGCTCTCGGTCCGATTGCGGCTGCCTACTACGGCAATTCGACCGCTCAGATGATCGGAATCGCCGTGACAGGCACCAACGGCAAAACCACGACCGCCAACTGGATCGCCGATCTGATGAATCGACTCGGAACACCGTGTGCAAGCATCGGAACGTTAGGATGCACGCTGAACGGCATAGTCCTTCCGAGCGTGTCGATGACAACGCCTGATCCGCTCACGCTTCAGGCAAAGTTTGCCGAGCTGCTTAGCCGCGGTTGCAAAGCGTTTGCGATGGAAGCGAGTTCAATCGGCCTGGAACAGGGGCGCCTTGACGGAACCGAAATCAAAACAGCTGTATTTACGAACCTCACGCGAGACCACCTGGACTATCACGGAACGATGGAGAACTATCTCCGGGCTAAGGAGATCCTGTTCCGCTGGCCGACGGTTGCCTCCGCGGTGATTAATCAGTCCGGTGAGCCGGCTCAGCAGATTATGAAGACCGCTGAAGGCGCCGGAAAAGCAATCCTGACGGTCTCTGCCAAAGGAGATCAACCGGCATACCTGTCTGCCGAGAACATCCGCCATACCCGAGAGGGACTGGAATTTGAAGTCCGCTTTAAAGGAAATACGTTCCCGGTTGCAGCGCACTTTTTAGGCCTCTTTAACGTGGAGAACTTTCTCTGCACGGTGGGCGCAATGATTTCCGTCGGTTTTGAAATCGAAACGGTACTTAAAGAAGCCGCAAAACTCATGCCCCCGGCCGGGCGAATGCAGATCGTGCGCGATGATCACGGCCCAATCTTTGCCGTGGATTATTCCCACACACCGGATGCCGTGACCCAAGCGATTAAAGCCTTGGAGGGATTAGCCGAAGCACGCGGCGGACGCATTTGGATTGTTGTCGGCGCGGGCGGAGACCGAGATCACGGCAAGCGTCCTCTAATGGGACAGGCCGCGTGCGCTGCCGATGAAGTCGTTTTGACGTCGGATAACCCGAGAAGCGAAGATGCGAAAGAGATACTGAAACAAATTCAAGCAGGGACAACCAAACCCTGCACGGTTATTGAAGACCGCAGAAAAGCCATTGAATATGCCGCGGAACATGCCGCTGCCGATGATGTCATCCTCGTTGCCGGCAAAGGCCACGAAGATTATCAGGAAGTCAAAGGTGTTAAACACCACTTCTCTGACGTCGAAGAGACACGCGAAGCCCTGCGGAAACTAAGGAACAAAAATGAATGAAGCGTTAATGACGATTGGGGAATTTGCCGAGATGCTCGGCTCCGACATCCAGATCAAGGGTGCTCCGGGGATTAAATTTTCCTCCGTCAGTTTTGATTCGAGATCAGTCCGACCCAACGGGCTGTTTTTTGCTATTGAAGGAGAGCGGGACGGCCACGAGTTCGTGCAGGCCGCTTCCGATGCGGGCGCAGCGGCGGCGGTCGTGACGCACTTTGTACCGGTGAGCCTTCCTCAGGTTTTGGTGAAAGACACGCGCGAAGCGTTGCTGGACTCCGCTAAAAAATGGCGCTCGAAGTTCGACCTGCCCGTGATCGCGGTTGCCGGCTCAAACGGCAAGACAACCACGACGCAGATGGTTTTATCCATCATCAAAGAACGCTTCCAGGAAGGTGCCTGGGTCGGAACCGAAGGCAACTTGAACAATGAGCTTGGCGTCTCGCTGATGCTTTGGAAACTGCGTCCCGAACATCAGGCCGCGTGCTTTGAAGTCGGCATGAACCATATTGGCGAAATGCGTCCGCTCGTCTCGGCGATTGCGCCGACGATCGGCACAGTGACCAACACGATGCGCGATCATCAGGAGTTCCTGGCTTCCTTAGAAGAGACTGCCAAAGAAAACGGTGAAGTCTTTGCTCAGCTTCCGCGTCAGGGCGTAGCCGTCATCAATGCCGCCGATCCCTTTGCGGTTGAATGGCGCAAGATGGCCGGCAACAATCGCGTCGTGACGTTCGGAACGCCGGACAGTGATGTTTATGCCTGCGAAGTCGAAGGGACAGCATTCAGATTGGTGACGCCGATTGGCCAAATTGATATCGAACTCAAAGTACCCGGCAAGCACAACATTGTGAACGCCGTGAATGCGGCCGCCGTGCTTTTTGCGATGGGCCGCGATCTCTGCGATATCAAGAAGGGTTTGGAAAACTTTGAAGCCGTCAGCCACCGCGGCGAAGTCGTGACATTGGACGATGGCTCCGTAGTCATCGATGACAGCTATAACGCCAACCCGGACTCTATGAATGCCGCAGTCAATATGCTGAGCGAATACCAGCTGCCCAAGATTTTTGTCGCGGGCGACATGGGAGAACTCGGCGTTCAGAGTCCGCAGTTCCACAGGGAGTTAGGCGAATTTGTACGCCGCTGCGGTATTGAGAACTTCTTCTCCATCGGCAACCGCATGCTTGATGCCGTCGAAGGTTACGGCGAAGGTGCGCGTCACTTTGAAACACAGGAAGAACTGCTCGCTGCGCTGAAGGAAGAGATGGTCAAGGGTCCGCATGCCGTGCTCTTTAAGGCCTCGAATTTCATGAAGCTCTTCAAACTCGCGGACGAACTGGTCCGCACCTGGAACAAACAAGAAGAAAAAGAACCGAAGGAAAACTAAATGCTGCTCGCTCTGATTCAATGGCTGGCCGACTCGACTTCTTTAGGCTGGCTTCGCGTTTTTAACTATTTGACGCTGCGCGCCGTTTTAGCCGCACTTACTGCTTTCTTTATCGCCTTGGCATTAGGCCCGGCGGTAATTCGTGAACTGAGAAAACTCAAGGTCGGTCAGGCTGTTCGTCAGTACGGACCGAAGAGCCATCTGGTCAAAGAAGGCACGCCGACCATGGGCGGCATCCTTATCTTGATTGCCGTGGGTGCATCGACGATCCTGTGGATGGACCTCAGCAACCGCTTTGTCTGGGTGGTGCTTTTTGTGACGTTAAGCTTCGGCGCCATCGGCTGGGTCGATGACTACCGAAAGGTAGTCCATCACGATCCCGAGGGCATGAAGTCCAGAGAAAAGTTCTTCTGGCAATCGCTTGTCGGCGTCATTGCCTCCGTCTACTTGGCTTTCTCTGTTGCGGCGCCGGGCAATGAACACATCTGGGGTTTGGTGCTTCAGTGGATGGAGAGCGGTTTTACCTCTATTCCTCTTCCGGAAAGAAGCAATCTGCTGATTCCGTTCTTTAAGAACGTATCGCTTCCGATCGGCATCTGGGGCTTTATCGTCCTCAGCTACTTCGTGATTGTGGGCACGAGCAACGCTGTGAACCTCACAGACGGTCTGGACGGCTTAGCCATTCTGCCGAGCGCTTTGGTCGGTATCGCTTTGGGCATCTTTGCCTACGTGGTCGGCCGTGTTGACTATGCCGCCTACCTCAACTTTCCGTATGTTCCGGGCGCTGGCGAAGTCGTCGTCGTAGGTGCCGCGCTCATCGGTGCAGGCCTAGGCTTCCTTTGGTACAACGCTTATCCGGCCCAGGTGTTTATGGGCGACGTGGGCGCTTTGGCGCTTGGCGGTGCATTGGGTACGATGGCCATCATTACACGTCAGGAACTGGTTCTCTTCATCATGGGCGGCGTTTTCGTGATGGAAACCCTCTCGGTGATTCTCCAAGTCTCGTACTTCAAGATTACGCACGGAAAGCGCATCTTCCTTATGACACCGATCCACCATCATTTTGAAATGAAGGGATGGAAGGAAACTCAGGTCGTCGTTCGTTTTTGGATCATCACCATTGTTTTGGTGCTGATCGGTCTGTCCACTCTGAAAATCAGGTAATCCATCATGTCGGTCAGTCAGAAAGTATTGGTTCTCGGTTTAGGAGCTTCGGGTCGTACCGCGGCTCGCTTTTACGCATCCCGCGGTTTTGAGGTGCTTGCCGCCGATACCAGACCGCAGCCGCCGAGGCTGGATGAACTGCAGAAAGAAATTCCGAATCTGAAGTTCCTCGGCGGGGCCGTTTCTCCCGTGATAGTTGCTGAAGTCTCCGAAGTCATGATTTCTCCGGGCCTGTCCCCCGAGTACTCAGTCTTTGCGCCGGCAGTGAAAGAAGCAAAGCACCGCGGTATTGCTGTCGTTGGAGAGATCGAGCTTTTTGCCCGTGAGCTGAAAAAACTCAAAGCTGAGACAGGCTACGCGCCCAAGATCATCGGCATTACCGGTACCAACGGCAAAACCACGACCACCATGCTTTCAACGGCCATCATCGCAGAGGCCGGCAAATCCGTTGTTGCGGCAGGCAATGTCGGCCCGAACGCCTTGGGCGAGCTGGAAAAACACCGCCAAGTCGGAACACTGCCTGACTTTTGGGTTTTGGAACTGTCGAGTTTCCAGCTCGAAACCACGGAAAGTCTGCACTGCGACAGCGCGGCGCTGCTCAACATCACCGAAGACCATATCGATTGGCACGGCTCGATGGAAAAGTACGCCGCAGCGAAACGAAAGATTTTTTCTGCCGATACCGTTCGTGTGCTCAACCGCGAAGATCCAGGCTCGATGCTTTCTGCCGAAGGCGTTCCGTCCGATTTAGTACATACCTTCGGATCCGATGCGCCTAAGAAGATCGGAGACTTCGGAATCTCTGACGTCGGCGCGCTGGTCTGGCTATCCGGCTGCATTGCTTCGGCTTCCCCGGAATTACTGATTCCGATGAACGCGCTCAGAATCCGCGGTCTGCATAACGCTATGAACGCACTGGCCGCGACCGCACTGACGCTCGCCGTCGGAATTCCGCTTGACTCTATCCTGCGCACGCTGCGTGAGTACAAGGGTGAGCCGCACCGCGTTCAGCTCATTCTCAGGGCCTCCGACATCGATTACGTCGATGATTCCAAAGGCACCAATGTCGGCGCTGTTGCCGCCGCCTTGGCCGGATTCGGTCCGAAGAAAGTCGTTCTGATTCTCGGCGGTGACGGCAAGGGACAGGATTTTGCGCCGCTCAAGGCTCCGATCGAAACGCACGCCAAGGGCGCCGTTTTCATCGGACGTGATGCTCCGCTGATTGAAAAAGAAGTCGACTATCCGGGGCTTCTGAAAGCTCATGCCAAAACCATGGCAGAAGCGGTTAGAGAAGCCCGTGCGATGGCTAAGCCCGGTGACACGATTCTGCTTTCTCCGGCTTGCGCAAGCTGGGATATGTTTAAGGATTACGCCGATCGTTCTGCGCAGTTTGTCGCTGCTGCGAAAGAAATCGCTGAAGAGGAAGGCCAGCTGTGCTGATCAGACGACGTAAGAAAGAAGACGCCGACGATATCGTCACACGTGTCGGCGACTACAACAACGCCGCCGCGCTGAACTACGAGCCGCGGGATATCGGTCCGGTACCTCCGGATTACGGTGTTTTGTTCGTCGTTTTCTCTTTGATGCTTCTCGGCTGTCTGATGGTGTTTTCGGCTTCTATTTCGTTAGGAGACTCTCCGAAGTACCACATCAGCGAGCATTACTTCTTTGTCCGCCACGTGATTTCGCTTGTGGTGGCGCTCTTCGGCGCCTATATTGTTTGGCATATTCCGATGAAGGCCTGGAAGAAGATGGCGTTCCCGTTCTTCCTATTCGGGCTCTTCCTGCTCGGCGCGGTGTTTATTCCGGGCATCGGTAAGTCGACGAACGGTGCCTGCCGCTGGATCCCGCTCGGGTTGTTTAATCTTCAGGTGACGGAAGTCATGAAGATTGCCGTGCTGATTTATGCGGCCGACTTTACCGTGCGTAAACAAAATTACATGCACAGCGTGAAGAAGGGTCTTCTGCCGATGCTGCTTGTGATGGGGCTCGTGGGCTTCCTCGTACTGAAGGAGCCCGACCTTGGCGCCTATGTCATGATGCTGGCCATTTCTATGGGCATTCTGTTTCTAGGCGGCATTAACCTGACGGTTTTCATCATGGTGCTGGTCGGCGTTCTGGGGCTGCTGGTCTTCATGATCTTTGCGGCAAGCTGGCGAGCGGCGCGTTTCTTTGCTTACCTGGATCCTTGGGAAATCTCGAACGCTCAGGGCAAGGCTTATCAGCTCTCCCATTCGCTGATTGCCTTCGGACGAGGCGAAAGCTGGGGCGTCGGCTTAGGCGACGCAATTGAAAAGCAGCACTATCTGCCGGAGGCTCATACCGACTTTATTCTCGCAATTGTGGGCGAGGAACTGGGCTTTGCCGGTGTGATGCTGATCCTGGTTCTCCTTTTCTGGCTGGTCAAACGAGCCATCGAAATCGGAAGAACCGCTATTCATTTGGAACATATTTTCTCCGGACTGGTCGCCGAGGGGATCGGTATCTGGATCGGAGTTCAGACATTTATTAACGTCGGCGTGGCTAGCGGTTTGCTCCCGACAAAAGGCCTGACCCTTCCGTTCATCAGTTTCGGAGGTTCGGCAATTATGGCTGTCACGGCGGCTGTGGCCATTCTTCTTAGAGTTGACTATGAGAATAAGGTCACCATGAAGGGAGGAAAAGTATGAGTAAGCATTTAGTGATTGCGGCTGCCGGTACCGGCGGTCACGTCATGCCCGGAGTGGCGGTCGCAAAAATTTTGATTTCCCGCGGGTGGACCGTCTCCTGGATCGGCACCGAACAGGGAATGGAGCGCCGCATTGTCGAGCGCCAGAAGATCCCTTTTACGGCTCTGGACTTTCAGGGGCTGAGAGGCAAGGGCCTGAAGACCATGCTCTTCGGTGGCTTTAAGCTCCTGAAGTGCATAGCTCAGAGCCGAACGATTTTGACTAAAAAGCATGCGGATGCCGTGTTTTCAACCGGCGGATATATCGCCGTGCCGGTTTGCTTGGCGGCTGGTCTTAAAGGTATTCCGTATGTTCTGATGAACAGCGACGCGGATCCTTTGCTTTCGATCAAGATGGTGCAGGGCAACGCCGCCGGCGTGATGTGCGGTTTTGACGGGAAAGCGGCTAAGCTTGCCGGTGATAAAGGCGTCGTGACCGGAAACCCGGTCCGCAAAGAAATCCTGGCGATTCCTGCGCCCGAAGAGCGTTATCAGGGCAGAGAAGGCCGATTAAAACTGCTGATCTTCGGCGGCTCTTTAGGCGCCCAAGTGTTTAATCAGAATGTCCCGTCCTTGATCGCCGCACTTCCGCCGGAAAAGCGTCCTGAGGTCATTCATCAGTGCGGCATGAAAGCCGTGGAAGAGGTTAAGGCAAGCTATGCCGCGCTGGGCATCGAAGCCCAAGTCGTGCCGTTCATTGAAGACATGGCGGCTGCCTATGTTTGGGCCGACGTCGTTCTGGCTCGAGCCGGGGCAATTTCCGTGAGCGAGCTGACTGCCGCCGGAGTGCCGTCCATTCTGGTTCCGCTGGTCACGAAGACGACCTCCCATCAAGTCGGAAACGCCAAATACATGCAGGAGGCAGGAGCCGCTATCTATTTGCCCCAAAGTGAGCTGACTACAGGTAAACTCACTGCGCTTTTAGAAGGCCTCAACCGAGAAGAACTGCTTGAGATGGCAAAAAAGGCAAAGGCGCTCGGCAAGCCCGATGCGGCCGCCACGGTTGCGGACTTTATTGAATACGTATCGAACAAGGAATAAGAGTGAAATTCGCAATTAAGAAAATACATTTTGTGGGTATCGGCGGAACCGGTATGAACGGTATTGCCGAAGTGCTGATTAACCTCGGCTACCACGTTTCCGGTTCGGACTTAAAAGAAAACGCCGCAGTCGAGCATTTGCGCTCGATCGGCGCCGAAATTTTTATCGGCCATGACGCATCCAATGTCGGAGATGCCGGCGTGGTTGTGACCTCTACTGCGGTTCACGCAGACAACCCTGAAGTAGTTGAGGCAAAGAACAGAAATATTCCGGTGGTGCCACGCGCCATCATGCTCGCCGAGCTCATGCGTCTGCGTCAGGGCATCGCTGTTGCCGGAACACACGGCAAAACGACGACAACCTCTCTCATTACAAGCATTCTCGAAAGAGGCGGTCTGGACCCGACGTTTGTGATCGGCGGACGCTTAAATGCTGCCGGCTCCAACGCCAAACTCGGACAAGGTCTGTATATCGTAGCGGAAGCCGATGAGTCGGATGCTTCCTTCCTAAACTTGTCTCCGGTGATTTCTGTGGTTACCAACATCGATGAAGACCACATGGACACGTATGGGCACGATCTCAGAAATTTGAGAAAGGCCTTCACAGACTTCATTCAGAGACTGCCCTTCTACGGGCGCGCTGTCATGTGCATCGAAAGCGAAAACGTTCGCGCCATCCTGCCGAAGATCACTAAACCGATTCTGACTTATGGCTTCAGAGAAGATGCTCAGATCCGTGCAGAAAACATCCGCGCGGACGGAACGCAGATGCACTTTACGCTGGTGCGCGACGGTGCTGCTCCGGAAGAGATCACGGTGAACCTTCCCGGTGTTCACAACGTTCTGAACTCTCTGGCAGCGATCGGCGTCGCGCTGACGCTGGACGTTCCGATGGAAGCCATCAAAGAAGCACTCGCAACCTTTAAGGGCGTGGGCCGCCGCTTTGCCGTATGGGGTGAAGCTCAGAGCCTTAAGGGAGAAAAGTTCCTGGTTGTAGATGACTACGGTCATCATCCGACGGAAATGGCCGCGACAATTGCTGCCGCGCGCGGGGCTTATCCTGACAGAAGACTGCTTGTTGCATTCCAGCCGCACCGCTACACCCGTACGCGCGACTGCTTTGAAGATTTGGTTCGAGTGCTTTCTAATGCGGATGCACTGGTGCTTGAAGCCGTTTATCCGGCCGGCGAAGAAAAAATCTTCGGCGCTGACAGCCGCAGTCTTTGCCGCTCGATCCGTTTAACCGGAAAAGTCGAACCGCTGTTTGCGGGCAATACGGATGAAGTTATGGAACTCATTAATAACAACGTCAAAGAAGGCGACGTTGTTCTCGTCATGGGTGCAGGAAACATCGGAGAGGTTCCGGGCAAACTCATGAAACAAGGAAAGTAAAGAATGAAAAGCGTAGATGTAAAGGATCTTGGAAAAATCGCCGTCGTCATGGGCGGATCTTCCGGAGAACGTGAAGTTTCTTTGATGAGCGGAAGCGGTGTGCTCAAGGCACTGCAAAGCGTTGGTGCCGATGTGGTTAAGTTCGATCCGGCAGAGCAGCCTTTATCCGATTTGGCCGGTATCGACCGCGCTTTTCTGATTTTGCACGGAAAGGGCGGAGAGGACGGCGTCATTCAGGGCGTGATGGAATTCCTGAAGATTCCTTACACCGGAAGCGGCGTACAGGCGAGCGCCATCGGTATTGATAAGGAAATGACCAAAGCCGTCTGGGAAGCTCAAGGCATTCCGGTTCCTCGCGGTATGGTGTTAAGAAACGAGACGGACTGCGAAGAGGCTCATCGCCGTTTCAACGGAAACCTCGTGATTAAGCCGAGCAAAGAAGGCTCGAGCTTGGGTCTCTACAAACTTAAAAATGCGACCGTGGATCAGGTCAAAGAAGCCTTTGCTAAGTCTCAGGAAGCCGGCATGACCGTACTTGCCGAAGAATACGTGTTCGGCCGCGAGCTTACTGTTGCCGTTTTAGATATGGGCGAAGGTCTCAAAGCTTTCCCGATCATTGAAATTAAGGCTCCGGACGGAGACTATGACTTTGAACACAAGTATTTCTCCGACGAGACCGTCTATGTGTGCCCGGCCGAAGTGCCTGAGAACGTAACCGAAAAGATTAAGGCCGTTGTTGAGAAAGCCGCTTTGGCCGTCGGCGCCGACGCTTGGAGCCGTATTGACGTGATACTGCGTGATGACGGCAGCTTTGTGCTGCTTGAAATCAACACCGCGCCCGGCATGACGCCGCACTCTTTGGTTCCGCTCGCCGCGAGAACCTGCGGTATTTCGTATGAAGAACTCGTTAAACAAGTCGCGGCACGCGCTTCTTTGAAGGGTTAAGGGATGAGACGTTGGAGCGCGTCAACTTTTTCGCTTTTCGCCGATGTTTTCGGAGTGCTGTTTATTCTCCTGGTTTTAACATCGGCGGTGTACTGGTTTGTTCAGCGGCCGGTATTTTTGTTGAAAGGAGTTGACGTTCAGGTTGAAGGCAATAAAGACGCGATAAACGTCAAGGATGTTGCGCAGGTGCTCGACGGTCATATCCACGGGAATTACTTCACCGCGGATTTGTCCGAGATCGCCGATCAGTTTAAGCGCATTCCTTGGGTAAGAGACGTTTCGATCGGCCGCGTATGGCCGAATCAGCTTCAAGCAACGCTTTACCTCCACCATCCGATCGCCGTATGGGGCGACGAAAAGCTGCTCGCCGAGGACGGCACGCTCTTTGTCGCGAACCAGGAAATTGCGGAGAGCAAAGGTGCGCTTCCGAAAATCTTCGGCCCCGTTGACCGCCGCATGGAAATCTATAAACAGTACCAGGCTTTTGAAGATACCTGCAGAAAGCTTGGATATGATGTAACTTCATTAACTTATTCCGAATATTCCGGCTGGACACTGCATTTCAAGCGTCCTGAAGGCAAGGTGATCAAACTGGTTCTCAAGAAGGGCGAAAACTCTGCCCAGATGGACGAACGTTTAATCAAAATCATCGAATCTCTGCCGGCTATTTCCGCGCAAATCGGCGCGGAACCGACAGAGTTAGATGCGCGCTATGAAAAAGGGATTGCAGTGTTGAAGCCGGCACCGGAAGAAGAGACCGTTTCTCCTGAAGACACTGTTCAGGATACCGGGGATAAAAAGAATGGCAGATAAATCAAACGATTTGTTGGTGGGCTTGGACATCGGGTCATCAAAGGTTGTGTGTATGATCGCGTCTCCGGTCAGTTCAAGCACTTTTAAGATCGAGGGCCTCGGAGAGTGCAAGAGCGAGGGCATTGAGCAAGGCGGAGTCGTCGATATCAATCAGGCGGTTGACTGTGTCCGCGCGGCAGTAGAAGAAGCTGAAAAAACCGCGAATACAACCGTTAAAACCGTTGCGGCCGGTATTTCCGGCCCGCACATCCGTACGGATAACTGCATTCAGCAGACGATTGTGGGCTCGGGCGAAATCGAACAGAAGGACATTGACGACCTTCTGAATACAGCCATGTCGGTGACTTTGCCGCCGTCGATGCGCTATCTCGACGTGATTCCTCAGGAATACTCCGTCGACTACGCACGCCGTATTCGTACGCCGATCGGTATGGAGGGCAAGAAACTCGAAGGCAGTCTGCACGTCGTGACTGCGCAGAGCGCTCAGTGCCTGTTCCTCAATAAAGTCATCCGCAGAACCGGTCTGGAACTGATTGACAGCCAGTTGATTTTTAATCCTCTGGCAGCTGCGTCCGCCGTGCTTCGTCCGGAAGAAATCGATTTAGGGGTTGCGCTGATTGATATCGGATCTGATTTGAGCGATGTAGCGGTGTTTTTTGATAAGGCGGTGCAGTACTCCGCGGTTCATCCGATGGGCGGTCAGCAGATCACCGATGAGATTTCAATTAAGACACACCTCTCTCAAGAAGCGGCCGAAAAGCTGAAGCTGCAGATGGGACAGGTCCGTTACGACGCTAGAAAGGATAAAGACAGTTTTATTCGTCTTCCGACGGCGCCGGGGTACAGTGATGACGGCGGAAGGATCTTGAGCAAACAAGCGCTTTCTGCGATTATTGACGTCAAAGTTCAGGATATTCTCGAAAAGATTTACTACCGTATTCGCGACAAGAGCCTTCACACGCAGCTGGGCTATGGAGTGGTGCTCACGGGAGGCGGGGCTACGCTTCCGGGCATCCAGAGAATGGCTAAAGAAGTATTTAGCTCCCATATGGCCGGACGCGAGATTAACGTGCGTCTCGGACGTCCTCTAGTAAATTACGAGACTTCGGAATTTGTTCCGCCCGAGCTTTACAACACGGAGAGTTTCCCTAAGCAGTTTGCCGGGTACTCAACTCCTCAGCACGCGGCGGTTTTAGGCTACCTTTGCCAGTTAAACCAGAAGTTCTGGGCGCAGGGATCCAACATTGGATCCAAACGCAAACTGAAGAGCATTGGCGGAGTAATTAAACAGTGGATTTTCGGAAATTTCTAAAGATCAGCATAGTGCAGGACGGCTTGAGCAGAAAAAAGGGCAGAAACACACAGCGACCAATCTCCTCAGACTGAAAATAAAAGCTGAACCCACGGAATTTTTTGAATTTTCCTCGCAGAAAAAAACGATTGAATTTAGAATTAACCAACTTGGCAGATCGAATGTCTCGAGATGCGTAATGGAGATAAAGTAGTTGATGGAAAAGGCATTTGAACCCTACGTGGACGGTTCTACCAACACCGTGATTAAAGTTGTAGGAGTAGGCGGTGCGGGCGGCAACGCTCTCAATACGATGGTGACCAAACTGACGGATTGCCAAGTTGAGTTCATCGCCGCGAACACGGACAGGCAAGCTCTGACTCGCTCTCTCGCTTCAGAAAAGATTTCTCTCGGCAGAACGGGGCTTGGCGCCGGAGCTCGTCCGGAAGTCGGTTTCCAAGCTGCTAATGACGCCAGGGAAGAGATTGCCGAGAAACTTCGCGGCGCCGACATGGTCTTCATTACGGCCGGTATGGGGGGCGGTACAGGTACCGGTGCTTCCCCCGTGATTGCCGAAGTGGCCCAGGAACTGGGTATTTTGACGGTTGCCGTAGTGACAAAGCCCTTCTCCTTTGAAGGCGGCAAACGCATGAGAAATGCCGAGCTCGGTTTAAACCAGCTCAAAAACCGCGTCCACTCTCTGATCGTTATTCTCAACGACAAGCTCGAAGAAGAACTCGGAGAAGACGCCACGATGCGCGAATGCTTTGAAAAAGCCGACGAAGTGCTTTTCAATGCTTGCGCAGGCATCGCCGAATTGATTCAGAAGGTTGGTCAGATCAACCTGGACTTCGAAGACGTCAGAACGGTTATGGGTACCCGCGGTACCGCCATGATGGGTTCCGGCGAAGCCGAAGGTCCCGATCGTGCCGTTACGGCTGCCTCCATGGCCGTTACCTGCCCGCTGCTTGAAGGCGTTGAACTTCGCGGCGCTAAGGGGCTGTTGGTTAACATCACGGCTCAGGAAGGCATCCGCATGTCTGAAGTCCGTTCTGCTATGGAAACCATCAAGAACTACGCCGACAGCGATGCCCTTATCGTCTTCGGTACGGTTTATGACGACAGCATGGGCGACAAAGTTCGCGTTACCGTTATCGCCACCGGTCTGGACCAGAACGGCACCGATGACTCCATCGTTAAGACAAGCTTCGTGAACGGTAAACCTGCCGTCGATAATCCGTCCAACCTGTGGCAGCCTTCCGGCTCCGCTCCGGATTCTCTGCCGAATGATTTGTTCGGCAACGTCGACGCACCTGCCAAACCTAAGGTTCACGCTTCTGCCGCTCCGCGTACAGCTTCTTCTTTTGCTCAGCCACAGACGCATAGCACTGCAGCACCGACCCACACAGCAGCTCCCGCCGCTCCGGCTGCAAAGCCTGAAGTCAAGGCTGAAGAAGTTAAGACGGAAGTCAATCCTTTCGGAACTTATACACCGCAGCCTCAGAAAAAGGCTGAGCCGGCTCCTGCTCCGAAGGCTGAATCAAAAGAACTTCAGTCCGAAGCCATCAATCCGTTCGACCAGGCTTTCAGTCGCCCGATCGCAACGCCTGATGCCGGCGGTTTCGAAGTCCCGAAAGACAACACGATTTTCGGCAACTTCCACGCCAGCAACAACATCCGTCCTGCCAGCGACGTGTTCGCAACCCTGAATCCTCAGGCCGGCAACGGCAATGACAGCGGTCTGTGGACGGCCAATCAGCACAACGGCGCACCTGAGGCTAAAGGTCAGGGCGCAGATGAAGCCAAGGCTGAAGATGAAAAACCGCGTTTCGAATATGGCATCCCCGCTTTCCTGCGCAAGAAGAACTAAGGTTTGGCCGCATCTATGATCAAACAGAGAACGCTTAAGAAGGTCTTCTCCACTGTCGGTATCGGCTTGCACTCCGGCCGCAAAGTTCGTCTGACTCTGCGTCCGGCACCTCCAGATACCGGTCTGGTGTTTACTCGAATCGATTTAAAGCCGCCCGTTGCCATTAAGGCCGAGCCTGAACGTGTCAACGACACGCGCATGGCGACGACTTTGGATAAAGACGGAGCCCGCATTGCGACGATCGAGCATTTGATGAGTGCGCTCTCTGGCTTGGCAATCGACAACTGCTACATCGATGTCGATGCGCCTGAGATCCCCATCATGGACGGCTCCGGTTCAACGTTTGTCTTTTTGATCAGAGCGGCCGGTATCGAAGAACAGGATACACCGAGAAAGTTTGTCCGCGTCAAGAAGAATGTCTCCATCCACGTCGGAGACAAGTGGGCTTCTCTTGAACCTTATGACGGCTACAAACTGTCTTTTGCGATTGATTTCGGTCATCCGGCTATTGATGAAACGGCCCAGTTTGTTGAAGTTGACTTTAATAAGGAAAACTACATCGAAAGCGTCTCTCACGCCCGCACCTTCGGGTTTGTGAACGACTTAGAGATGCTCTGGGGCATGGGCTTGGCACAAGGCGGAACATTAGACAATGCGATTGTTCTCGATGACTTCCATGTGTTAAATCCCGACGGTCTGCGTTCTCAGGACGAGTTTGCAAAACACAAGCTCTTGGATGCCATGGGCGACCTGTACGTTTTGGGTCATCCGCTGGTGGCGCACTACCGCGCCTTCAAGTCCGGTCATGAAATCAACAACAAACTTCTCCGCGCGCTTTTAGCAAATCCGGAAAACTGGGAGTTTGTTGAATATCAGGACGAACACACTGCTCCGAAGGCCTTTACCGAAGCGGTAAAAGAACCTTCGAACTAAGAAAAGAAAACTTCTTGTTTTTGCCCGCGCTAGCCGCGGGCTTTTTCTTATCTGCGGCCGGGACCTTGATGTTCTTCCAAGGTAGCGGCAAGTTTGGCCATTGCTTCCTTTAAAGGTGAGCTCTCCGGCAGGCGCTCCGATAACTCTTTAGCGCCGTCTACTGCTCCGGGACCGCCGATTGCGGGGCCGCTTTCCGTGAAGAGGAAGGGCTGCGGATGCAGACCGCATCGATCGATAACGGGTTTGACTTTCATGGCGCCGAAGCCTTTTTCAGCGAGGGCTTTTTCGACCGAGGGCTGGAACATGGTAAAGCGGCGGACAAAAAGCGGATTGGGCAGGCCGATTTCCAAGAGCAGCACTTCTTTGATCAGATCGCGAGGATCTTCATCCGGATCGATGTCGTAGGGGTTCTCGTCTTTGATGCGAACCTGCTGAACGGTGATTCTGAGACAGTCTGGTGTGACCGAAGCTCCGAGTTTGTAGCCTTGGCAGACGGGATCAATCACTGCAGCAAGGCGCTTTGCTAATTTTAAGAATCCGAAATGCTTAGCCAAGGAGCCCTTTTGAAGGACTTTGGAGATCGGTTTTTGTGCAGATCGCGGGTACATTTCAGATCCAGGATAAATCAGACATAGCAGTGTTAAGTTAGCAAATTGAAGAAGCGAATTCAATTCCTCACCTGATTGAGCTACAGAAGCGTCACGCTTTGTATGCAACTTGTAAAAGGACGGGCAAAAACTGTTTAGTGTTGTAAAATCAGTGAGTTTCAAAATTGGCAAGGTGTAACTGCCAATGGGAGGCGTTGTGCCTCCGTTTTTATTAAGAGAAAGAATTAATGGCCAGTTTTCTGACAAAAATTTTTGGTAGCCGCAACGACCGACTGATTAAACAGTATCGCCGTAAAGTTGCTGTGATTAATAAACTTGAGCCCGAAATCAAGGCATTGAGCGACGAACAGCTCAAAGCCAAGACGGCTGAATTCCGTCAGCGTTTAGCCGACGGCGCTTCCTTGGACTCTCTCCTGCCGGAAGCATTCGCCGTTGTGCGTGAGGCAAGTTTCCGTGTTCTCGGTATGCGCCACTTTGACGTGCAGTTAATCGGCGGTATGGTCTTAAACGACGGCAAGATCGCTGAAATGCGTACCGGTGAAGGTAAAACTTTGACTGCAACATTAGCGGTTTATCTCAACGCATTGCCCGGCAAAGGCGCGCACGTTGTGACGGTGAACGATTACTTGGCCAGCCGTGACGCGGCTTGGATGGGTAAGGTTTACAACTTCCTCGGAATGACTGTCGGAACGATTCTTTCCAACCAGCCGAACGATCAGAAACAGGCTGCTTACGCCGCTGATATTACTTACGGTACGAACAACGAATTTGGCTTCGACTACCTCCGCGACAACATGGAGTATGAGACCGGCGCTCGCCGCCAGAGAGGTCTGTTCTTCGCGATCGTGGACGAAGTGGACTCCATTTTGATTGACGAGGCCAGAACTCCGCTGATTATTTCCGGTCCTGCCGAAGGCAGCACGGATATTTACGTTGCGATCGACAAGATTCCCGACATGCTGGTTCGCCAGAAACAGGAAAAGGGCGAAGGCGACTACTGGGTTGACGAAAAGCAGCACACAGTTCAGCTTTCCGAAGCCGGTCACGAGAAAGTCGAAAAGATCATGGTCGATATGGGGCTGCTGCCTGCCGGCCAGAGCTTGTACTCTCCGTCAAACATCATGCTGCTGCACTACTTGAATGCAGCACTTCGCGCGCATACGCTCTTTGTTAAAGACCAGCACTATGTCGTTCAGAACGGCGAAGTCATCATCGTTGACGAATTCACCGGCCGCTTGATGAAAGGACGCCGCTGGTCCGATGGTCTGCATCAGGCCGTCGAAGCTAAAGAAGGCGTTGAGATTCAGCAGGAAAACCAGACTTTCGCGTCTATTACCTTCCAGAACTACTTCCGCATGTATGAAAAGCTCTCCGGTATGACCGGTACGGCCGATACGGAAGCCTATGAATTCCAGGAAATTTACGGTCTTGAAACCGTTGTCATCCCGACCCATCGCATGATGATTCGTGATGACCAGCAGGATAAGATCTATCGCACTGCGAAAGAAAAATACAAAGCCATCGTTGACGACGTCAAAGAGTGCTACGGCCGCGGTCAGCCGGTGCTTGTCGGTACGACCTCGATCGAAAACTCCGAGCTTATCAGCGACATGCTGACTAAAGCAGGCATCCCGCACAACGTGCTGAATGCTAAGCAGCATGAAAGAGAAGCTCAGATCGTTATGGAAGCCGGCCGTCCCGGTATGGTTACCATTGCGACCAACATGGCCGGCCGCGGTACCGACATCGTTTTAGGCGGCGGCATCAGCAAGGCTCTTGAGCAGATCGACAACGACGAAACCCTTTCTGACGAACAGAAGAAAGCTCAGAAAGAAGAAATCAAAGCGAAGTGGCAGGTTGACCACGATCGTGTCGTTGAACTCGGCGGTTTGAGAATTATCGGTTCCGAGCGTCACGAATCCCGCCGTATCGACAACCAGCTGCGCGGACGTTCCGGCCGTCAGGGTGACCCGGGTTCTTCCCGCTTCTATCTGTCCATGGAAGATCCGCTGCTCAGAATCTTCGCCGGCGAAAAGATGCAGGCTTTGATGAACAAGCTACGCCTGCCTGAAGGCGAAGCCATTGAAGCAGGTATTGTTTCCCGCTCCATTGAAACCGCTCAGCGCAAGGTCGAATCCCGCAACTTCGATATTCGTAAGCAGCTGCTTGAATACGATGACGTGGCAAACGATCAGAGAAAGGAAATCTACGCTCTGCGCAACGAAATTTTGGAAAACAAAGATGTGTCCGGCCCCGTGAAGGAACTTCGCGACGGATACTTCACCAGCCTGTTCCGCCACTATGTTCCGGCAGATACCGTCGAAGAGCAGTGGGATCTTGAAGGCTTAGAAAAAGAGCTGAAAGAACAGTGGAATCTGGATGTTCCCCTTAAGGCTACGCTGGAAAAATCCGAAAGCTCCGACGACCAGGAACTTCTGGATATGCTGCTTGCAGCAACCAATAAGGTTTATGACGAAAAAGTCGCTTTAGTCGGTCACGAAGCTTTTGCACAGTTTGAACGCAATGTTCTGCTTCAGTTCCTGGATCAACGCTGGAGAGAGCATCTCAGCCAGCTCGACATGCTCCGTCAGGGTATCTATCTCCGCGGCTACGCTCAGAAACAGCCGAAACAGGAATACAAGCGCGAAGCCTTTGAACTGTTTGCCAACTTGCTTGAGACTGTCGGTGCCGACGTCACCCGTGTTCTGATGAATGTTCAGATTCGTCAGCCGGAACCTGAAGAAGTCGCTGCTGCTCAGCAGGAAGCTCAGGCTCCTGCTCAGCAAGAAGCCCTTCCTCAGGAAGAAGATCCGTTCGCACATGTCGGACGCAATGATCCGTGTCCCTGCGGCAGCGGCAAGAAATTCAAAGACTGCCACGGCAAGCTTCGTTAATCTGAATTAACGGAAAGACGGCTCTCGGTGAAAACACCTTGGGCCGTTTTCTTTTTGAAATAAAAATTCGCTTCGATCTTTTGAATCGAAGCGAATATTAAGGCCAAATTTTAAGATGAGGAATTAAGCAACCTATGGATTACTTAATTACTTTTATTTCAACGCGTCGATCAGGCTGATAACAACGAATTTGCTCTTTTCTTGGCAGATCCAAACATTCGTTGCCAGTTACAGGCTTAGCCTCGCCGAAAGCCTTTGCTTCTTTTATTAATTTCATGTCCACACTGTTATTCTTCAACTCGTTAAGAACGGCGTGAAGTCGTTTCTCAGACAACGTCTGATTGTAGGAATCACTTCCTAAACGATCGGTGTGGGCCGAGATTGAAAGATAGGAAGAAGCGGCGAGTAATTCTTTTGTTCGTGCCTTGATTTGGGAAGAAACCTTCTTTATTTCAGCTTTCCCCTTTTGACTTAGCGAGCTTCCGTCAAAAGCAAAGAGTGTGTCTGCTGATAGGTTAAAGGCACAGTCCCTAAAGAGTTCGTCTGAGACAAAGGAAGAAAGGGACTCTTTATTATTCAGAAGCTGCAAACCGTCATAGTATTTGTCAAAGAGATTTGCTGAAGGAATAGCGTTGCCGTTTTTCTCATCCGGAAAATAAATTAAGACAAATTTAGATTTTCTGTACTTAACTTTTGCTTCCTTAAATGCTTTTTCTAACTCGATTCCTCTGGTTGATGTGGGATTGTCAGAAAAAACAATAAAGATTGGATCTTCGCCCAAGTTTTTTAGAGCAACACGATTCTTTTCATTCGGGGCTGAAAGATTGGTAATCTCCAAAAAGCCTTCTCCAATATTGGTATTTCGTCCAAAGATTTCTAAGTCTTCAGGAGCTTCCGAGAGAGCCTTTGAGACGCGATCACTCTCGTAGTTAGAAGGGGCTAGAAAGAGATTAAAAGGAGCAACACTACCAATTCCTAGAGAAATCTCGGAATCTTTGAGCTCTGGGGTGATTTCTTTCAGTAATTGTTTGGCAAGGGTGATTTTTGGTGACTCGGATTCACCTTGCTTGACCTTCCTCATCATACTTCCCGAGTAATCGAGCAAAAACAATGCTGCATCAGCTTGCTTGCCACAGTGAGAAGAAGGAGAGGAGTTGCTGGCGAACACGTTTCCGGTTGCCAGAAGGCACAAGCAGCCTAATCCAATAATTATTTTTTTTACTTTCATGATGACTCCTCTTTAGAACTGGTATTTCATTCCAACAGAAACTTCGTATTCTTTCGTATAGTGACTTCCGTGCTCTCTTTCTAACTGCATGTAAAAGCGCGTGCTTCCGGCTGCTTGCCAGTCGAGACCAACGCCGTAGTAGCCTGTTGTTTTACCGATGTCTTTAGAGAAGATTTGGTCGTTTAAAGAGACTTTATAATTACCCAAGAAGTCATGTTTCACGCCCCCTTTAATGTAGGCTTGTACAAATCTCTTATCAATGGAGCCGTAATTTTCTCCGTAATTCCATTTTGTGCCAATTACAAGGCCAGCTCGCCCAATCAGACTGTCGTCATCTTTGATGTTAACCTTCAAACCTTTGTTGGAGAGCTTGTATTTCTTTCCGCTTAACCAATAGTAAGAAAGTTGAAGCTGAGGTTCAATCCAAGTATGTCTATACCAGGGACCCCATGAAAGGTCGCGACTTTCAAAACTAAATTGTTTGCCGACTTCTATTGAGGCTCCAAGACCAAAAGTATTGTATTTGCCTGTTTGTTTAATATCATTAGCCTTTGTAGAGATATCCTGCCTGAAATAATCAGCAGAGAGCACGAAATCGGCATATTCCCCACTATTTAATGCCCAAGTCGCATAGCCGTTAATGCCGTAACGATCTGTGTCCCCGCGACCGTTATTATTGGAGCGCGTTCTTTGCTTCGCCCTACCGACATTAAAGCTTAAGCCCAATAAGGACATTTGTCTTTCACTGACATTGATAAGATGGTCGAAACCAAAATTGACGCCATAGTAGGTTTGTTTTAAGCCGCTCGCGCCTTCCGTTCCATCCGTCAAATCTTTTTGGAAAATTCCTCTTGCCCAAGCACCGTCTTGGCAACCGTAACGAACTTCTCCCAGACGTTTTCTTAGGTCTTGCAAGTCGGACCAATGAAGATATCGTTGCGACCCCGCAAAACTGAGTTCAGTGTCCGCAGCTGGTGTGAAGGGACCGTCGTCACCACCAGGAGCGGGGGGAGTCGGATTGTCCGGATTAGTATCCGGAGATACACCTCTCTTTAAATACCAATAATTACCTTGGATACCACCACCAATTTCACTCGTGTCTTTTTCCACAGCGAGGGAGTACTTATAAATCCCAATGTCAACAGTGCCGCCTTCATTTGCCAGTTTGAAATCGGCCTGTTGGCTGTTATCCAATACTAACCATGAATTTCTCAAGGATTCGGGCTCTTCCGAACTCTGGTCTCCGAGATACTGAACATATAAAGTATGATTGCCCTCACCGTTATGTACGACTAAAGCATCTCTGCCGTTTTGAACTCCGCTAGAAGTTCCATTTTTATCGTCAAAACGCAAATTGAACTGAACTACACCGGGTCCCGTCAAGTTGGTTACATATAATTTTTGGTACGGAAGACTTGCTGATTGCAACTGTTCTAGGCCTGTAAGATTTACAACAAAAGGATTGTCTTTGGTAGCGTTTCCTCCAAAAACGGAGAAGACCATAGAGTTAAATGTTTCTTTATTAAAGATAGAAGCTCGCTCCTGAGAATCAATGTAGGGAAGGACATTCCAGATAGAGCCACTTGAGCCAATCAAAGAAATGTTTCCCTTGTCCTGATGCGTTGACGGTTTTCCTGAAGTTGCATTGTGATATGGGAAGGAATTGTCAAACATCCCTCCTGTAATTTCTGAACTTTCAGCGAGTGTAAGTTTTACATTGCCTCCGTTCCGTGCAGAAGTGTTTCCGAAGATCTTTGTTCTGCCAACTAAAGAAATTGACGCGTTGCTATCAGCGAAAAAGACGTTTCTAACGTCTGCATAGGAACCTTCGACGTCATTAAATTTATTGTTGATTTCTATGTAGGGAGCATCAAGGGAGATGGTGGCAGACTTGCCTTGAGCATAAAAGATGTCTTGTTTCTTCTCTTTGTTTAGCGTGTCTACATAATTTATTTTGATGCCATTTTTACCAGTGGCTTTTAGCCTGATGGAGGCATCTTTGTCAACATTGCTCAAAGCTTTAAACGTAGCATTTGTTTTTCCGTTTTCAGAAGTTCCAGAAGCTTTAATATTAATTTCACTTGCCTCTAGGGATGTCCTCGCACTATAAAGATTACCCTCAGGACTCTCTAGTGCTTCCATAAATATTGCGCCCCAATTGGTGTTGAGATTAATGGCTGAATTAGACTTTAGCGAAAAGTTAGCATCAAAGTATCGAGTCGTGCTTCCGCTGCAAGCATCGCATATTTCATCGGTTCCTCTTATGGCATAGCTTTCTTTGTAGATTCCTATTTCGTCTGATTTGCTGAAACCAAGTAGGTTTAAATCCCCTTGTAAAGAAGCTAAATTTACTTTTCCAGAGCCGACGATTAAGCCATTAAACGAAATAGCATTGTTGGCTTTCCCGGCAACATCTGTATGGATAAGTATCTTATCCGCTGTTAAAGAGATATTATTGTTGCCGTAGGATGCGATCCCGTGATTTACGTTACCTTCAATTTTCAGTAAGTTCACCGAATTCACAATGAGTTTGACATTCTCAACGTGTTGTTGATTAGAGGCCGCTACTGCAGCAATTGCGGCCCCTACCGGGGTCGTGCTTCCACTGGGAGAGGATATTGTTACATCGTTAAGATTTGAAATTTCTAATTTAACATCCCCTCCTAGTTTCATACCAAAATTTTTCCCGTTCAAAGTTAGAGAAGATTGTTTAGAACCTGTCAGGAAAAGATGTCGTTGCGGATTGGAAGTGCCAGAGCTTCTAAACGAATCGATAGCAGAATTCCCATTTAAAGCCCAGTTAAAGTTTCCTAGATTGACAGTTGCGGTTGTTGAAGACTGTCCTCCTGGTCCTCCATACATCACTGTTTGAGATGTTGTTGTGTTATCTGTTAAACGGATATTTAAGTAATTTAACTGAGACTGACCGGGACCAAAAAGATAAAGATATTGATTATTCTGCGTTACGTTTGCACCTTGTTTTTCCATCGACGGAATCCCGTTGGCTGGTGTCCAAGGCTCTTCTGCAAGCGCAGTTTGCGATTGGGAAAAAACGACACCTAGTAATAACGTTATGATTTTATTTATTCTCATCACATTCACCTTGAAATATGGGTTGAGTCTTTTGAAAAATTGGGCTTGACACATAAATGCCAAGCCCCGGCCCTCTATCCTTCACCCGAGGAATGGAAAGGAAAGTATTGAGGCCTAAATGACACAAGTTCAACAAAAAAGAATTTTTGAAGGCGTTCTAAGCAAGGTGCCCTTTTGTCTTTTTAGTTGTTGCCTTGATTGGAAGATAAGGAGAGAGGTGACCCCCTCCTAGCCCTTAGACTAGCCAGTCATTAGAACTGATATCTATATTTGGCCTGGAGAACCTGATCCACACGTCCTTTGTTGCCGGAACCGATGCCATAATTCAGACCGAAAGCATGGGCGCCCTTAGCAGCTTCCACACCAACTTTGGCTGAGTACATGGCGTTGTTGGCGATTCTGGAGTCGATTGAATCAGATGCGTCGCCTGTGGCTAAAGCAAATTTGTTCTTCACTTTGCGGTCGCCAAGAGCCGGAGCAATCTGAACGTCAACAAACGGTTTCACATCGACAGAGGCAACATTGGCTTTGCCGTTGAAGGCTACGCCAAACGGAACTTGGAACAAGTTGGCTTTTTCAGCGGTGTACTTGAAGCCGCCGGCCTTGAAGCTTTCCATGTCGACGTGCAGATAACGGGCACCAACGTGCGGAGTAACGGTGAGGACTTCATTCAGAGCCAGAGGTTTCTCAACACGAACGCCGACGGAGAATGTCTTGACGTCAGGTTTGCCTTTGTAGCCGGCATGAGAAATCTTGTTCTTGCTCTGGAGGTAACCGACATTACCGATGACGTTAGCGTACTCGGTGTTCCAAACGCCGTAGACGTTTGCACCCCAATAGCGGATGTCGTTCTTAATGCCGGAGCCGTTGCCTTGTCCTCTCGCAGAACCCTTACCGAAGGAAACAGCGCCACCTAAAGCCGTCCCGTTGCCGAAGGCGTAGTCAGCACCGAGTGTGGCACCGCCGATATCGCTCTTATAGCCATAATTGGTAGAACCTGCCTGGTAACGGCTGGCTTTACTTGTCATGCCAGAGAGGTCGATCCAAAGATCAGTGCCTTGTTTTTCGTGGGCGTAAGCAGCCAGGACGGAACCGTGCTGGTCAAGCGTATCAGCAATAAGGTTCGAACCGTTAACAGCCATTGCTTGGGCAGCAGAGGCGGTTCCCATCATAGCGATACGATTGATTTCAGATGCGGCCTGTTCGGTTGTTAAACCGCTATTGATATCAAGCAGGGCATTAATTCTTTCTATACCCAGGCCTTCTCCGGCAGCCAATGCTGCATTAACTGTATTGGAGGCGATGGTGTCTAACTGGACATCATTTCTTTCAACACCGAGGATCAGCTGACCATCTTCATTCTTGGCAAGTGTTGCGCCAAGCAGGCGGTTAGTCGTGGCGAAGTTAGCTTTGCTTTCGTCGACCTTCCCGAAACCTTCTGTAAGCTGATAGTTCTGACCAAGACGAGCCTTGTCAAGATAGATGGAGGAACCTTCGTTGGCAACGAAAGATTGGTTTTCAGTGCCGACAATAGCAGATCCTGCTGCTATGAATAAGTTGGCGCCTTCACCTAAAACTACAGAAGGAGTAGCTGCAACGCCTTCAGCGGTTACGGCCGCAGCATTGCCAAGCATCAAACGTCCGTTTTCAGAAAGTTTCAGAGTCTTTCCGATATAAGCGTTCGGGCCACTTTTCGTTCCGACTATGGCTTTTGCGGCTTCAAGAGAATTGTGATCTTGTTCGCCGAAAATAAAGGCAGAATCATTGCCAGAAACGTTGACAGCGCCATCAAGAGCTTCGCCGGACAAAGCAGTTAAAACTAATTCGCCCTTAGTTACATTAAAGGAGCCGATTTGTTGCTGACCATCGTTGGTTTGATTCTTAGCGTTTGCGCCATTAGCGATGTTCGCTTTGTCGAGAATAAGAGTACCGCCTGTGACATTAACATTATGCTGAACCATCCATTCGGATGTAACGTGCATCGTACCTTCCTGAACATCTGTAGTCCCATAATATTTATTTAGGTCGCTGTTGACGAGGAGAGTACCCGTGCCAGTTTTGTTTAAGAGTGCATGCTGGCCACCATTTACTTTGTTGTTGTTTGGCATGGAAGATGCAATACTATCAGTATCGCCTGTAGTTCCTTTCTCGCCGATTGTTAAGGTTGCAGCGCCTTGTACTTCGAAGGTTGCAACTGAGCCGCGATCCAAGAACAAGAAGCCCCCGGCTTGCGTATGAGAATGAGTGTAGCCATAAGTGTCGGGTTTCCCAGTGCCGTCTGACGAAACAGTGTTACCGGTATAAGCGAGATCTTTGGTGATGATAAATTTCACATCTGAATCTCTCTTTACTCCAGTAGTAGAACCAGTGCTGTAGTCAACATTAATTGCGCCTCCGAAGGCGTAGGCTCCAATACCATTAGCTCCTGTGACAGCGGCAGTATTGTTTGTGAAGACAACATCCTTAAAGACGGTGTCGGGGGAACCCTTAATTTGAATAGCACCGCCCGTAGCTGCGTGTGTAGCCTTAGCGGGGGCGGTAATTACAGCTGAGTTTCCGTCGAAAACAGTATTTTCGAAATAAATGGGAGAGCCGTTACTATAGACCGCGCCGCCCATTGCAGCAGTAGCTCCGCTGGCTTTGTTTCCAGAATATAGTGCGTTCTTGATAGAGGCAGAGGAATCTGCAGGGGCTAAGAACAAAGCGGCGCCGGCGCCATTCGAGGCAGTCAGTCCTTCGGCCTTTTGTGTACCGGAGATGGCGGTCTTAGACGCGTTCTTTGAGACAAAAATTCTTCCTTCGTAGACCGCCCCGTCTTCCATGTTCAGAGTCGTGTTCGGAGCATCGATTAGGATATTGCCTAAGGTCTGCGAACCGGAAGAGAGGAGGATCGTATTCTTATCGGTACTGGTTCCTTGTTGAACAGCAATAGCAGCAGTTGCTTCTTTGGCGTCAATTAAACCAGAGTTTGTGAATTTGCCTTCCTCATGGTCTTTTACTAAAACACCAATTGTGAAGGCTTCCTTATTGGTGGATGGTTTGCTTACGTAAATCTGACCTTTATTTTCAGCTGTAGAGCCTTTGACACCGCCCAGTTCCATTGCAGCGCCAGTATCATAAACAGCGATGGAGCCTTCATTGATAATTTTTGCGGGTGTTGAGCCGTTTTTGTCACTTCCCACAGTCATCCCATATGCATTTTGGACGACAATTGTTCCTTTATTTATAGCTGTTGCACCATCGGCGGCGCCAATAGCTCTCTGAGACCAAGAATTGGCCCCGTCTACTGCAGTGACATAAATATTTCCAAGGTTTGTGAATGTGGCTTCCTGGCCATCGCTATCAACCCAATAACCGGTTGCTTTTGAGCCAGCGCCAGAGCCTGTAACCCAAAGATTTTCAAGCTCAGAACTATTTGTAGATGTTATTGTTTTGTAGGGATTAGTGTTACCGCTGTTTTCAACGAAAGAGAATTCGTTCGCTTCTAGCTTAGTGGGGGGGGGTAATATACTCAGGTGCAGCGGCGCAAGCCAGACCGGCAACAGCCATGGCGACAGAGGCGACTACAGTTTTCGTAGCGGATTTAGACTTTGATGTGCTCAATTCATTTGCGACAACAATGCAGCCGCGAGCTGAATTGAAGAAGGTTTTGTAGATTTTGTTCATGTTTCTCTCTTGAAATAAGATGGCGAGCGGGTCGTTACCCACTAACATTTTTCTACCTCTCGAAGAGAAGTAAGAAAATTGCTGAAAGAATAGTAAAGCTTAAATTGTTGTCCTTCAATGAAACTTACCAGTAGTTAGTACAACTACTCAGAAGATAGGTTGAAGTATCTGAAAATATTGTCTTGTTTGAGGGATACCTTAAAACTTTGCATATTCCTTTTGTTGTAAATCTGTCAGTTTCCTAATTATCGGAATCAGTATCGATTCAACAAATTAAAAACCCAACTTCTATCCATAGCTCTATCCCCAACCTAACAAGTTTCTATTAAGTAATAGTGAAAACGGATCATGTCGTTCAAAGTAGCCTTAGGGCCACTGAGAAAGATGACTAAAGAAGAGGGAGAAGATTTAAGGCGAAAAGAGACATTTATCTTTGCTTTTTAACGCTAGCAGTTGAGAACTGGCCGGCAACAACAAAGAATACTGATGGTACAGAGCAGTCATTGGGGTAGATTTTTGGCGTTAAGGTCTAAGAATGTATAGTCGAAGGGGCGCCTTGTTCTTAACTCCTCATAGGCTTTTTAAGGGTAATCGACGAGGCGCATCTTACTTCTCTTACATGTCTAAAAACGGTTTACACCGTCGAACAGGCTGAGAGTCAATCATGAGAGAAGAATGGAAAGGCTTTTCTCGGTGAAAACATTCTTTTGGCCGTTATTCGTGCTCTAAAATCGAAAAACTAAATCAAAAGATTTTTCTAACAAAGGAAAAGCAATATGGCAGTCAATCTCTTCCCGCCCGAACCGTCTGAGATTTATTCGGTTCCCGGAGTTGTCCTCGGCGTTGCGGCAGCTAATATCCGTAAACCCAACCGCAATGACGTTCTGGTGGTTGAGTTGGCATTAGGCTCCCGTGTCGCAGGCGTGTTTACTTCTAATCGCTTCGCGGCTGCGCCCGTTCAGGTTTGCAGGGCTCACTTAGCTGAAACGAATAACATCAGAGCATTAGTCGTCAACACCGGCATAGCAAACGCAGGCACTGGCGAACAAGGTCTCCAAGATGCTCAGGAAACCTGCAGAAAGGTCGCAGATATCTTCGACTGCTCTCCGATGCAGGTTCTTCCGTTCTCAACCGGTGTCATCATGGAACCGCTTCCCATGAACCGCTTGCTTAAAGGCGTGGAAGAAGCCGCTAAACATTTATCTAGAACGAACTGGATTGCGGCAGCCGAAGCGATTATGACGACGGACACGGTTCCTAAATGCGTTTCTCAGCGTGTCATGCTGGATGACGACGAAATCACGATTACCGGCATCAGTAAGGGATCCGGCATGATCGAGCCGCATATGGCTACGATGCTGGGTTTCATTGCAACAGACGTTGCCATCGGTCAGGACTTAATCGGTAAGGTCGTCAAGATGGTTGCGGATGCCTCTTACAACCGCATTACGGTTGACGGCGATACTTCCACGAACGACTCCTTTGTTTTAATTTCCACCGGCTGCAGCAATGCTCGTCCGATTGAAAGCATGGACGATCCGCGCTTTGATGATTTGCTGGACTCTCTGATTGAAGTCGGCCAAAAGCTTTCTCAAGCCATGGTTCGCGACGGAGAAGGTGCAACCAAGTTCATCACGATTACGGTGGAAGATGCAAAGAACGAGGCGGAAGCTCTGAAAGTTGCTTACGCCGTCGCTCATTCTCCGTTGGTTAAGACAGCCTTTTTTGCTTCCGACCCTAACCTCGGCCGTATCCTGGCCGCGGTCGGGAACTCCAAGATTCCGGATTTGGACGCAACGAAAGTTTCTCTTTGGTTGGACGATGTCTTAGTGGCTAAGAACGGTAGCCGTGCGCCTGAATACATGGAAGAGCAGGGCGTTGCCGTGATGAGTCAGGACGAAATCACGGTTCGTATCAGTCTTGGCCGTGGAGATGCCTGCGAAACCGTTTGGACCACAGACCTTTCTCACGATTACGTTTCGATCAACGCAGACTACAGAAGCTAAAAAAAGAGATGGCAGACGCAAAACTCGAACAAAAACTGGAACGTCTTCTCGATCGACTGGAGATCCTTCTTCCAAAGACCGAGGATGAAGTGGATTGGAGTGTGGCGGCTTTTCGGTGGCGCCGCAAACAATACTTGGGCATGTTCTACGGCGTCCTCGAGCCGATTCATCGAGTCGCACTCGTAGATCCGGATTCGATTAAGAATGCGGATCAGCAGAAAGCCGCGTTGCTCAGAAACACGGAGCAGTTTGTTCGAGGTTTGCCCGCAAATAATGTTCTTTTAACCGGTGCGCGAGGCACCGGAAAATCCTCTCTTATCCGTGCGTGTTTGAAGCAGTTTGCAGATCAAGGACTGCGTCTCATTGAAGTGGACAAAGAAGATTTAAAGGATCTGATCGACATTGCTCAGCGCATCGCCGATCGACCCGAAAAATTTATTGTCTTCTGCGATGATTTGTCTTTTGAATTCGGAGAAGGCGGATACAAAGCACTGAAAGCGATTTTGGACGGCTCCGTGGCTTCGACCGGAGACAATCTGCTGGTGTATGCAACATCCAATCGTCGTCACTTAATGCCAGAGAAAATGCAGGACAACCTTGCCAGCAGCATGGACGAAGACGGCGAACTCCATCCGGCTGAGACGATCGAAGAAAAGATGTCGTTATCCGAGCGTTTCGGTCTTTGGTTGAGCTTCTACCCGTTCTCTCAAAAAGAATATTTAGCGGTCGCCGAAGGCTGGACAAAACATTTCGGCGGAGAAATCTCCGACAGATGGCAAACCGAAGCATTGCAGTTTGCACTGCAGCGCGGTTCTCGTTCCGGCCGTGTGGCTTACCAGTTTGCACGCGACTGGGCAGGAAGAATGCATTTGGAGACTGAGCATGACAACTAAACCGACCGAAGTGGTTGTTGCCGTGGCTTTTGATAAAGACGGACGTTTTCTGATGACTTCGCGTCCCGAAGGCAAAGTCTATGCGGGCTACTGGGAATTTCCGGGCGGCAAAGTCGAAGCCGGAGAAACTCTTGAGGAAGCGCTTGTCCGTGAAATGAAAGAAGAACTCGGCGTTCAGGTAACTGATTGCCGAGAGGTTTATTCAACGGTGTTCACGTATCCTCATGCCACCGTGCATTTGCATTTCCTGCATTGCCGCCTGAATCCCGAAGAGCTGAAATGTCTCGAAGGACAGACATATCGATTCTGTACCTTAGAGGACTTACCGCATCCGATTTTGCCGGCGACGGAACCGGTGCTAGCGCAGGTGACGGCGAGAAAGTAGTTCTACTTCTCTAGGTCAGCTTTATGTGCGGCGAGTTTGCCGGTGGCGAGTGCATCGGCAGAGATATCAAGATCGTCGTCGCCTTCCATCGGTTTATCTTTGATGGAATATTTCCCTTCTGCCCACGCGCCGAGATCGATTAAGCGGCAACGTTCGCAGCAGAAAGGACGATACGGGTTCTTGTCTGAGTATTCACATTCACGCCCGCAGGTCGGGCATTTAACTTTAATTGCCATTTTTACTACATGTTGCATAAACCGAGGCGGAAAGGCATCACCTCGGGAATTTCCGCGATCGGACCGCTGCCGAAATTGGCGCCGGAGAAGCGAACCGAAAGGAGATAACGGTTCGCGGAGATCTTCGGAATCATATTCAGTTTAGGATCCACAAACACTTGGAGCAGTGTAAACGTTTTGCCCTGAAGGTCTTTCTGGTAAGAGCCTTTGATCGCTTCCACGTCATTTAACTCAGCTGTGCCGCGCAGCAGATTCAAAATCAAATCGATGGCGTTGCTGTAGGGGAGCAGGGGCTTTATCCACTCATTGAGATAGTGCTTGCGTTCTTCAGCCGAAAGGTGAAGCCAATGGTGGTAAACAGGGACGTCAAATTCACAGGTACCGGCAGGGATACCTGAGCGTTGTCCGACTGTTTTAAGGAATTCGTTTTGAGTAGAGAGGTGCGAGATTCTGACGCCCACGCAGCTTAATTCGGCTCTGCTGGCTTGGAGTTTGTCCAAGGTTTCTTTTAAGGATTCCTGGTCAACGTTGTCATTATTTGCGAGAGGTTCCAAGCAGGACCGGAAGCGAGCGAGTTCGTGCAGGAGGTCATTTTTTTGATCTCCGCGGGTTGTGACCTCTTGAATTTCAAAGTACTTGATGATGGCTGCTCGGTGATCATTCGCATTATCTTGCTGAGCAAACCACGACAGCTGTTTAAAAAGGTCAGCCAGTCTCAAAAAAGTACGAAGTTTTTCGTTGGAGGGAAACTCATATCGTAATAAGGTTTCGGTCATTCCAATCTCTCGCGTTCCTAGAATAATTTTATATTTTCCCCTTAATGGCCGGTAATGGAAATGATTACCGCCGAAGGCGTACGGCTATCGAAAAATCTCTCAGAAATAACGCAAAAATATCAGGGGATTCTCCTATACGATTGTACACAATGAGAAGGTTTAGACTAAGAAAATAAGCTGTTGTATCCCACTGCGAGACAGTAATTTTCACACAGCAGGCAGTATCGGAGGTTCAGCTTTTTCTACTTAAAGAAAGGTACATTGCGTGAAGTTTTAATACAGAGGCCTTTAGTATCTCGAAGGTACCGACATTTTCAATGACGTCATCTGCCGCGTCCAGTCTTTGGGCGGTCGTCGCCTGGGTTGAGATAATTTTTTTCACAGCCTCAGGTGTTAGATGGCTTCGTTGAACGACTCTTTCGATTCTCAGCGCTTCAGGTGCTTCAACGACAAGTAATCGATCAATGGATGAGCGCCAAAACGGACTTTCTATGAGAAGCGGGACACTCAAGATCGTATATGGTGACTTTGAAGCGTCTAGTTGACGCTGACATTCTTTGCGAATTAAGGGATGAAGAATATTTTCCAAGGCCGTTTTGGCAGAAGGATCGGAAAACACCATCTCCCTAATGAACTTCCGATTCATGGAACCATCAGGAGAGGCTGCTTCATGTCCGAAGTGTTTGACGATTTCCGACATTGCTCCGCCGTTCACTCCGGTTAATTGCCGAGAGACAACATCGGCGTCCACAATGTCAATTCCTAATTCTCCAAATAAGTCAGAAACTGTTGTTTTGCCGGAACCGATTCCGCCTGTCAGACCGATTATTTTCATCGATGATGCCTAATATTAAATTGAAGGCGGCTTCTTTTACTCCTACAGAGAAGGAAGCCGCCGATGTTCTAAATTAAGGAGCCTCTTATTTGGCTTGTAAGACCTGATCAATCCAGTCTTTCGTTAGCTGTTCGCGCAGCCGACCTTTTTCAGACAACGGGACACTGAGCATATGAATGTTCTTTAAATCAAGTACGGGATCGTCAACTTTGACGTCCGTACGTGTCGGAACATACCTAATCTTATTTTTAATAAGAAATTCGGCAAGCTTAGGTGAAGTCGCCCAGTCCAAAAATTCTTTTGCCTCTTTCGGATGCTTAGCACCTTTTACAAGAGAGACAACTTCGATGCCGAAGGTAACGCCTTCTTTCGGATAAGAAATTGTGACCGGATAACCGAGCTGGACAATGTCTAGCGCATCAGGCAAATAAACCATGGCAGCGGCTGCCAGTCCATCACCAACACGCAAAGCGGGCCAAGCACCGCTCTTTGTGTACATCTGAACATTCTTGTGAAGTTTTTTCTGGAAGTCGATACTGCCTTGGCGTCCGAATACTCTTTCTAAAGAAAAGAGGCGTTCAGTCGCAGTGCCGGAGGTTCGAGCATCAGCCAGAATAAGACCTTCTTTGTATTCAGGCTTCAGAAAATCCTGCCAGGAGGTCGGAGCTTTAAGGTTGTTCTTTTTAAGGAAGTTGTTATTCGTAATGAAGGCAAGCGGCATGATGCCGATGCCTGTCCAATAATTTTGGGGATCTTTAAATTCAGCCGGAATGAAATCAGAGCCTTTGGGTTTATAAGGCGCTGTCAGTCCTTCATTCTTGGCAACCTCAAGATAATCTGCCGGGCCTCCCAGGAGGACATCGACTTGAGGATTGCTTTTTTCTGCCTGGAGGCGGGACAGAACTTCGCCGGAAGAAAGTCTGAGAAAGTTGACTTTGATCCCCGTTTCCTTAGTGAACTGTTCAAGGACCTGAGAGGCGTATTTCTCAGGCATGGAGGCGTAAACGTTCAGTTCTGCGGCGAGAACATTGAAAGAAAGGCCAAGAACGGCTAAGGACGCAGTAAATTTAGCGACAAGTTTCATCAGCATAAAACCTAAAGATATTTTGACTATTCTGCCATCATATATTCACCACTCCGATTTATAACGAAGGATTTTTTTAGGTTCTCATGAAATTTTTAAAACTGCCCGTTTCGAGCGCATAATCATTGAAAAGACCAAGAGAAGGAGAGGTTCTCGTGCCGTGGGTAGTAACGCTTACGATCTTAGTCGCCAGCGCATTCTTGATGGATATGTCGTTCACGATGATTACGCCGTTTTTACCGGTGTATCTGTCCTCTGAACTCGGAGCGAAGGCTTCGGAAGTCGACATGTGGTCAGGTGCGGTTTTCGCGGTGACTTTCCTTGTAAGCGGGCTGCTCGGGCCCGTCTGGGGTGTATTGGCAGACCGCAAAAGCCGCAAACTCATGGCATTAAGAGCCTCGATCGGCCTAACGATCAGTTACGCATTGTGTGGCATTGTTCAGACACCGATGCAATTGTTCGCGGCACGGCTCTTCCAAGGTCTGTGTGCCGGTCTCTATCCTGCCTTGTTGGCTTTGCTGGCGGCTTCTATTCCAGCACGTAAAACGGGTCTCTCGATGGGGCTGATGCAGGGAGGCATGACAGTCGGCGCTGTCGTGGGACCATTCGTGGGCGGTGTTTTGGCTGATTACTTCGGAATGCGCGAATCTTTCTTTGTTGCGTCCGTCGCCCTGGGTCTTATTTCTTTACTGATCGGTTTTTGCATAAAAGAAAAACCGAGAACGATTAAAGTCACATCAAGAAACTGGTTTGATTGGAGTGTGCTTCGTCAGCCTGCGATCTTCAAGATGCTGATTGCGTGTGCAGTGATTCACGCTTCTTTATTCTCAGCTCAGCCAATCCTGCCGCTATACATTGCTCAGCTTCAGGGAAGCATGGACAACATCATGATGCTTTCGGGGACGATCTTTTCCGTCTGTGCGATCTCGATCATGATCGCATCTCCGATTCTGGGAGCAGCAGGGCAGAAGTTCGGGTTTTTAAAAGTACTTTCCTGCTCCTTGTTCTTTGCAGGTCTTTTAATCTCCGCTCAAGTCTTGGGGCGCACTCCGTTTGAATTCGGTGTTTGGAGATTCATCGCAGGATTTGCCATTGCCGGTCTGATTCCTTTAGTCAATTCGATCATTTCGACGGAATGTCCGCCGGATAAGAAGGGCGAAGTCTTCGGATTTAATTTTCTTACAGGGCACGCCGGCATGGCGTTAGGTCCGTTTGCGGCGGGAGCGCTTTCCGGTTGGTTCGGTTACCAGGCAGTGATTGTTGCCTCAGGTCTGATTCTTTTTCCTCTTATTGTCTACTTGAACTATGGCAGAAAGCAGTAGGGAAGTTTGGAGGCGTTAGATGACAAAGTTAAGAAAGAAACTTACAGAAAAAATGCGGAAATTTGACGCTGAAGTTCGTCGACGCCATTCAACTGGATTAACACCCGAATCAGAAGATTGCTACGAACGGGTGCCTGCTACCTTTCCGTCTGACTGGTACGATCGTAGCGGGCCGCGATGCGAAGGCCTTAAGCTGAAAAAAGAGGCTCCCGAGCAGTTCAGAAAGTGGAATATCTATCGCGATAGGAAGGCAAGAAAAGGGATTATCGTCGACTGATTTTTATAGATCATAGAAAAATGAAACGTTTAAAGAAAAGGCTCAACTGGGAGGACCTTAGTAAGCTTACGAATGAGGAGCTCTACGCTATTCACGCAAAGATATTTAAGTGCGATCCCATACTGCATGGCAGAGGTGCTTTCTACCCACAGAATGAGGCGGAAAGAGAAGCGGTAATCGACGCACTCATTAGTGGAGAACCTCTTGAAGTGACAAAAGACGACCCTTCAGGCGTTATTTATTAGCAATCTAGCCTTCCACAAGACGGACTTTTTACGACACCGTTTTAATCAAGCCTAATTCATAGACCAGAGGGCTGAAGCGTCTGAAAACAAGAATATTGCGCCCAAAGTTGCTTAATTGAAAGGAACGCGGGAAATTTTGATTCCGCAGACCACGGAGAGCTAAAAAATAAAACCCGGATGTCAGTCTGAACACCCAGGTGGAATTCTGGTCGAGTGAGAGTATTATAATACTCTAATGAATTCAATTAGTTAAAGATAAATATAGAAAAATTAATCCAAAAAGTCATCTTAAAAAGAAGTTGTTTTATTTCTGAGGCACATCGTAAACTACTCGAGCCCCAAAGCTTTCGCTCCGGGGCTCGTTACCTAAGTGTGTTAGATGTTAAATATTTGTTGTGAGCCAAGAACTCTGAGGTTGTACTATCAACCTGGCATTAGAATAAGCCATCTTTAAGGTTAAGCAAGTTCTAGCAACATAAGTATTGCGTTCTCTATAGGTAGCTAACGCTAAATCAGGAAGAGAAGAGCCAGAGGTCAATTTTAGAGGAAGCAGAAGTTGAATGTTCCCGTTATAGAACTGGGGCACGGCAATTTTGTAATTGGCTTCTACTCTTTTTTGAGCTTCATCAATAGCTCCTTTGAGTCTTCTTAGTCTTTCGCTCCAAGATTCGCATTCAAAAATTTTTGGAAATCTTTCTAGGTTATCTTCCAAAATGTGGTCATAATCAGGAGCGAGAGGGACATTAGGGTCGTACACTAATTTACCTGGGTATTGAAAAAAGTTGGCTCGTTTAGGAAGATCGCCTGCTGTGACTCTCAGCAGAGTAAAATTGCTTGCTTTACAGAAGCCCTTGAAGTAATACGGACTTAAAGCATCTTCATTCCAATTTTTTTCAAAGTAGGCGTAAATATTTTCCAAGCCTTTGGTATAGAGCCCAGTGTTGAAACAAGCGTATCGTCTACTTTGATAAAAAGAAATTTGGTTGTCAGACTTGAGCTTACGGAAAGTGTACTCAAGGTAATTTTTTAGTATTTTATTACTTCTCAGTTCCGGTGGTTCATCAGAAAAATCCCAAGCTTCGGGTTCTGCAAGTTCGGCCAACTCGCTGATTGCTAAATTGAAGTCGGGGAAGAACGCAAAAGAAAAAAGTTCAGTTTTCCTGAGTTCTGACATGGTTTTCTCCAAAAAAAAATGCCCCATCAACGAGGCATTCCTATAAATTGCTAAGTGTGTAAATTAATTCCTAGTTAAAGCTAGGCCTCTAAATAACTAGGCTAAGTCTAGTGCGTTCATAGGAAAACGTCAAATCATATTGTTAAATTTTTACTAGATCAGGTAAGGTTGAGAATTCTAACTAACGGACAAGTCCTTGTTTTCTCTTCTTCATAGCTTGCATCCTCCGGATATGGTCCGCTTGTTTCTGATTGTTCCTTTGGGTTTCTCTTAATTCGCGCAAAGTTTGCTGACTCAAAGATTCAACAGGGCCAAGCGTTTTGTAATAGTCCTTTAAGCCTGCTGCTATTTTTAAATCTTCAGAGTTTCCGCTTTGTTCCAGTTCGGCGATGGCTTTGCCTACAAGCTGAAGGAGTTTTTCTCGATTTTTTTTGATTTTTGTAATGCCGGGAGTGTCTGCGATGTTCCTTCCTTCTTTGAAGGCAGAGATGACGCTTTGTATTTGCTTATCTTTCGCTCTAAGACGTTCTTTTTTTCGAGCAATAGCATGAGCTTTAGCTCTTTCCTGGCTCGAAGCAAATTTTCTTTCATTATGTATTTCAGAAATAGGGACTCCCTTTAGCACTTTTCCTCTTGACCAGCGGCGAGTCGCAGTCGCCTCGATGCCAAAGTCTTTAAGGCAAGCGACAAAATGCTCTCTCATGGCATCACGAGTTTGGTTATCAATATGCATTCGCTTACCATCCTTTCCGATGGTACTAACGATAATATGACAGTGAGGCTGGTTAGTTTTTTGGTCTGTAGAGGCTGTGTGAAATCCAAGTACAAATTCATAGCCGGACAGAGTGTCGTTTGCCCATTTTCTGCACGCGTTTTTGAATTTATCTTCCGGCGTACCCGCAGGCATTGAAAGAATAAGCCTTCTGGCATGGCTTAGAGAGCCGCCCTGATCAGGGATCGTTTGGCTTAATTTCCACTTGTAAAGCTCACTGTCGTAGTCTGCTTTCCCAGCCAGGAGGCTTTTATCAGCTTTCTCTAACGTGATATTTCCGTTTCTCGCAATGTAGGATACGGCCCGTCTTAAATGCTCATAATTTTTTATGGTACCGCTTCCAAAATGAACAAAAGCTTCCGGAAGGCGTTTCGCTATTCCTCGGGCTTTATCTTTAGAAGAAAGAACCCTTAGAAAAGATGCAGAAGTTCTCTCTGCGCGTTCGACATGGAGAGTACGAGGGCGCCTTTTAACTGTTGGGAATAATTCTTTAAGAGCTGAACTCATGAATTATTCCTTTTTAAATAGTGAAGCAATTTCCTGACGAATAAATTTCTTTTGAATCTCCAAAAATTGTTCCAGCAGAACTTCTTTGTTCTCAACTTGCTTTAGGACTCTTTCGAATCTGGCCGTCAGAGCCGGATTTTTGATTAGAGGAGGAACTACGGTTAGAAGTTGCTGACCTAAAGCTGTTGCATGAATTTGTTTGCCCTTGGTTTCCAGGTACCCCTTTCGCTTGAGCTCGGTAATGATGGCTGCACGTGTTGCCGGCGTGCCGATACCGTCTCCGTCTTTTAATAATTTTTTGTCTTTGGGGTCTTCTACTGCATTATGAATATTCTCCATTGCAGCAATAAGAGTTCCCTCTGTAAAGGCCGGAGGAGCTTTCGTTTTTTCTTGCTGAAGTTTTACATCTTTAAGAGTGAGCTGTTGTCCTTCTTGAAGGAGAGGAATTTCTTCTTCCTTTTCATTTTTTTCTTGTGCTATGACGGCTTTCCATCCCGGACTGATAGTTGTTGTTCCTTTAGCGCTGAAAGTTTCGTTTTCAACGGCTAGAGACACATTGGTCGAATAGAACTTGTATGGAGGATAGAACTGGCAGATATACCGAAGGCATAGCAGCTCATAGATTTTTTGTTCTTTGTCAGAGAGCTTTTCAAGGCTTCCGGCTTGGCCGGTCGGAATAATTCCGTGGTGTGCAGATATTTTTTTATCATTCCAAACAGCAGATTTAATCTGAAGGTTGCATTGCCTAATTAACGGAAGAAACTTGGGAAGTGTTTTAGCAATTGCGGTTAAAACGGTTTTAGATTCTTCCCATTGAGACTCCGGTAAATACTGGCAATCCGAACGAGGATAGCTCGCTAACTTGTGAGTTTCATATAACGATTGGCAAGTATCCAGGGTTTCTTGGGCAGAAAAACCATATTTGCTGCTGGCCTCGAGCTGAATGTCTGCTAAAGAAAATACTTTTGGCTGAGTTTTCTGTTTGATTTCTTTGGAAAAAGATAGAACCTTTGCCGTTTTTTGATTCTGTAAGCGGCTGACGAGACTCTTTGCGACCGTTCCGTCGATCAGTCTCCTTTCTTCGTCTAACCCACTTTGTCCGTTTTTTGGTATCCACGAGGCAGAAAAAACAGTGCTGCCGTTTGAGACTGTGCATTTGATGGTAAAAAATGGAATGGGCTTAAAGTTTCTAATATCTTGGTCTCGTTTTGCTACAAGCGATAAAGTAGGGGTCTGTACTCTTCCAACAGCGATCAGAGTTCTTTCTCCGGACAATGCTTTTTTAAGCGTCAACGCTCTTGTTAAGTTCATTCCAAGAAGCCAATCCGCCCTGCTTCTGCCCAAGGCAGCAAGTTTCATGCCTTCATATTTGCTGTTCGGTTCAATTTTAGTAAGGCTCTTTCGGATGGAAGCTGAATCCTGCGCAGATACTAAAAAGCGTTGGACAGTCTTTTTATATTTGAAATGCTCTAGGATTTCGTCTACCAAAAGCTGACCTTCCCTGTCCGGGTCTCCCGCATTGACTACGATATCGGCTTTTGTCAAAAGGTCTTTGATGACTTTGAGTTGAGCCTTTACGCCTTTATCCTTTTTCGGCTGAAGAATCCATTTTTGAGGAAAGATCGGGAGATCTTGAACACGCCAAATCTTATTTCCCTTTTTTCCCACAGGAATGTCTTCAGGAAGGTACGCATCCGGTTCTGCCTGTTCCAACAGGTGTCCGAAGCACCATGTTACGTAAATGTTGTTTTTGCAAAGCACCGCGCCATTGAGTTTTTTTACAGTCCCCAATTCGTTGATGATCGCTTTGGCAACAGACGGTTTTTCAGCAATGAATACTTTTATTGTCATTTTTATGGATCAAAGAAGGGAGCGCCGCATGGCGCTCCGGAGATGAGGTTAACGATCAAGTTCAGGGGTCTGGGATTTTCCAGCCTTCTTTTCAGGGGCTCTAAATTTTATGGATTCGATTCCCAGTTGATTTAGGCATAAGGCGATGCTTTTTGCCTTGATCACTTTGTTCTCATACTGCTTTCCGTCTTTTTCAAAATTTTCAGTTGTTAAGGAACCTCGAACATCCAGGCGCATTGACTTTTGAAGCAGTTTTGCCATATTTTCTGCTGTTGCACCGAAATACTGAAGCTTGTAGAAATCAGGTTCTTTTCGTTCAAAAGAACCGTCCGCCTTCTTTTCAAAGTTTGGATGATAGGTTAGGACTTCCAGAACTTTCGTTTCTTTTCCGGCATGAGGGCCTTTAGTAGGAAAAATACTGGTGCACTTGGGTTCGCCCAATACAACCAGAGATTCAGAAAAATCTTGATATTTGCTTGTCATAAGCTAACTCCTTATTTGAGGGTGGAAAAATGCCGCTTGAATTCGCCGGAAGTTGTCTGCGTTTTCTTACGACGGTATAAATTTCGAATGTCCTTTAACGGGGAAGTCTGTTTCTTTTTAGGAGAGGCAGAAGGCGCGGAAGCGGGCGGTTTATCAGTCGGAGTCTCGAAAATTGCCTCTAAATTTTCATCTTCCTTTTCCGGCCCTTCCGTTTTTTTATCGAGGCTCGAGGAAGGTTCTTCATTTACTGAGGCCGGATCAAAAGAGGGCTGCTGCAACGAAATATCCTCCGGCTCTTGCGCAGGCTCTTTTTCTTGTTCTTCAGTAGGTATATCTACCCCGTCAAACAAATCGCTGATTGTCTTGTCCAGATCTTCAGAAGTTTCACCATTGTCTGTGTTACCGTTTATTTTTTCCGGCGGTTGATTCTTAGATAGGTCTAACTTAGGAGCGTGTTGGATAGCAGAAAGATTGAACCGATTCGCAGCAATTTTGGTAAAAGAAGCTTCAACATAGTTTTGGATTTGCTCATTACTCCAATCTGAATCCGGCGTTTCGGCAAGTTCTTTTGGAATTTCCGGAAGCTCGTTGACTCCGGCAATTTTTCTTGAGTCTTCTTCTGTCAGCTCTGTGGCCAATACCTTGTTCACTCTTTCGTCTAATGACGCTGTGAAGGTTTCAACGTCCTGCACAGGTACAAAAGGAGTTTCCCAGCGTTGTCTGCACTCAAAGTTCGGGTCTTCGTAATAGCGGATTTTTTGACAAAGAATAGGTTTTGCCGAGCCTTTATTGAGTACAACGATTTCCTTTTTATCTCCGATTCCTTTTATTTCCTGAGGGAGCAGAAGAGAGCGTCTTTGATCTGATTCACTGGTTGATGTTGAACCTTTTCCTTTAGAGGTTGATTTGGACTTAACCGTTTGTGTACCCAGCATCTCACTGTACTCGTTTGCTAAAGATTGTTGAGTAGGATTGGGGGCATACATGATGAGTAGAGAGTGATTGGCCCTAATCGTTTCAGCATCGTCTTTCCCGTAGGCGCTTGCCAACTGAGTCATGCTTTGAATAATCGTCAGCAGACGCATGTTGTAACCGGCCATATACGCGATTGCCTGACTGATCATCGGGACTCTGCCGATTGAAGTCATCTCATCTAACAGAACCAAACATTGATACTTGAGGCTTTTGTCTTGTTCCGGAAGTTTCTTAGTGTTCAAATTAAGCAGCTGATCAAAAAATAAATTGACCAGTACCCGGGCTTCCTTAAGTTTGTTCGGCTCGATCTTGAGGTAAATGCTCATTTTCTTTCGACGAACGTCTCTCAGATCGAAATCGTTAGCACTCGTGGCAAGATCAACCCGAGCATTGGCAAAACCGAGAAGAGGTGTTCCGAACGTGCTGACAATGCCTGACAGAGTATTTTCTGAATTACTAAAAACTCTGTTTAATGCTTCAATACAACGGTTGGAATAGGGATGGCCGGCGTCTTGTGCATCCTTAAGTTTTTTTGTTAATGAGTCTTTTAATCCTGCTGCTGATGACTCCCTGAGAATTTGTCCCAAAGTTTTAGGAATGCCCGGCGTTTCTAATACGTAAAGACATAATCCGCGGAACAAATCTTTAGCATTTTCGCTCCAGAATTTATCTCCGTTTGACTCAGAGTTATAAAGCGCCGTGGCAATGGCGTCGATATCTCCGACGCGATCAACTTCGTTGGAACTAATGTATTCCAATGGGTTGTACCGATGAGTTTTTCCTTCAGGATCGAAAGGAGCAAAAAGGTAAACTTCCTGACCGTGAGCCGCTCGGTATCCGGATGTAATATCGAAGTTCTCTCCCTTAATGTCCAAAATAACAAGACTGTCGCTGTAATTAAGGCAATTCGGAATAACAACGCCGACACCTTTACCGGACCGTGTCGGGGCGGCTAAAAGAACAAACTCTGTTCCGCCGTAATTAAGGTATCTTCCGTTATGTTTGCCAACCAAGATGGTTTTATCCAATCCGTCCGGAGGATTGATAAGCCCGTATTTTTGAACCTCCGTGTTGCTGGCAAAAGCCGCATCCCCATGTAAACTTCTTTTTCCGGCTTTAATTTTGATAGCGATTGCAACGGCTGCGGTAATCAGCCAAGGAGCAAGCAGACAGCCGAGGATAGCCGCCTTGATGAAACTCCTATTGCTGTCCCGATACATCATCCAGTATTGAAATATTGTCCAAGGACGGCATATTTCAAGGGGGAGGCGAAAAATCTTGAGGAATAAAAATCCTGAAATCTCAAAGAATAAAACAGCTAAGAGAAGGCAGCCGATGATTCCGACGGCAACCTTGATAATTTTTTTATTTCTAGGCTGACTCATTTGGTGGTTCCTTATGATTTGAGCCTGGCCGGCTTAAACCAAATATCCGTGATATGGCGTCCGATGCCTTTTTTATCGTTATGGATGTGGACAACCACATCTATGACGTCTTGGAGGTAACGATTGATTTGTTCTGTTGTCATCGTTTTAGCGTCTTCAGCTTGCTGTACTTTCAGAGCAAGGTACTTGAAGACATCCTCACAGCTGCCTGCATGACAACTGGTGATCGAGCCGCCGTGTCCGGAAAGACAGATGTTTAAAAAATCAAAAGTTTCGGGCCCTCGAAGTTCCGCTAATAGAATTCGATCCGGCTTCATTCGCAGACAAGAACGCATCAGAGAGGCAGCCGTTACGTTTGAATTACGTTTTGCTTCGCTGGGGTAAAACAGGCATACCTTGTTGTCATGATAGGGGAGCCCATGAACCAGTTCCGGAACGTCCTCGATCGTGACGATCCTTTCGTCTCTGGGAATGTCCTGCATCAACGCCTTCATGAAGGTTGTTTTTCCACTCCCGGTTTCTCCGGCTATCACGATGTTCTTTCCGTACCGGACAGCCTTTCTCAAGAATTCAACTCTTTTTTTCGCTCCTTCTTCGTATTCCTGAAGGTGTTCGTAAATTTCTAGTAGTTCTTCATCTTTCGGATTTTGTTCTTCAGCTTTTCTCATATGATTGAAAAAACCTGATCGATAAAAATCATCAACGGAAATAATTTTTAAAGAAGGTTTTCTGATCGTGAGACTGACCAGTTCGGGAGAGCAAGCAGGAGGTTGTATAAATTGAGCTCGTTCGCCGTCGGGCAGTGTGACGGAAACAATAGGTTCCGTCTTGGAGAAGTTGACGTTGTCACCGGAGTATTTGGCTGCGGTGATTCCAAGCTCTATCAGCGCGTCATAAGTTAGGCTCGGAACCGAGACTTGATTCCAAACTCCTTCTCTTTCATAGTAAAGTTGACCCGGTCGATTAACAGCAATTTCAGTGACGCCTTCCATCTGTAAGAATTGATTGAAAGGTTTTAATTTTTGACGGATGGAAATATCTCTATCGATACTCATGATTTAATTTCTCCTTGAACGGTTTAACGTTCGAGTCCTTTGGTTTTGTTTTGTTCCGGGATTTTTTGTTCGGTTTGGGTGCGGCTGGCTGGGGTTTGGCGTTTAAAAAACTCCGAGTTGACCGTCAGTATTTTTCCCTGCCGTTCACTCTCAAGCATTCTTTCTTCCACAGCCTGAAGCACTTTTTCTAAAAGCTTGGGGTTTTGCATCGCCGGGTCAGCTTTCGGCAACTCTTTTCGCATTAATTCCAAAGTGTCTCGATGCTGCTTGTTAAGCGAAAAATGGATTTTTTCGTTTTTTGTCTGAGAAGCGGTTAATTCTTTTTGTTCTGCTAAGGCCTTAATGTTTGCCTTAGCGATAGTCACAAAGTCGTCAGTGGTAAGAGTTTTACTATCTTTAAAGCCATGCTCTACAAGCCAGACGCTTACAGTCGAGCGCATCTGTTTGTACCATCGCTGAAGCTTGGGCAGCGCGTTTCTTTGTTTAGAACATTCTTCAACAAGGTACGCCGCAGTCTCTTCCGCATAATTGGGATGATCTTTTGTAATCCCGGAATCTTTTAAGCGGATTTCGGCTGCCATACAGACCGGATCTCGCTGTCTGAAGCCTTCCTCTAATAGACGCGGAGCCTCTTTTACTAAAGGGATAACTTTTTCTTTCAGCTCGGAGTCGTAAGCCATATGGATACCGACTTCGTGAAGCAGCACCGAAGAGGCAGCTTCCGGCACTAAGTTTTCAGCAATGAGAAACGCAGTTTTATGCTCTTGTTCATAGAATCCTTGTACTCTTCCTTCACCGGAGTTAATGAAATGAGGAGTTTTTTTGAAGCTCCTTTTCTCCCCTGAGCGAGCTTGAGCAAGATTGTTTTTTAATTCTTCGGTATAATCCACGTCAGTGTAGAGACCCTTGTGCGACTTCACGGGTTGAGTTCCGTTTTGATTCTGCTCAATGGCTGGTACTAAAGAGGGTGCTGTTACGGATGCAGTATGGTCGGGAAAGATGAGCGCGCCCGACAGTCTCACGCTATCATTTCCCCAAATCTTATATCGGTCACCTCTTACGTTGACGGGTCTGTCGGTGATGACTGCAAAAAGATCCCCGTCATCATTAAGTTTGCATGGGACGCCTCTGTTATATTTATTTGAGTAAAAGACGAATTGATCTTCTTTGACTTTAAATAATTCTGAAGCCGATCCTAGTACTTCTTTTAAAGATAAGAGTGCTTCCTCGGTTTTGTTCTCTTGAGTGACTGACAAAGATCTATTGGGATGTTCCAAGAGGTTTCCAGTCAAATGTTTTGCTCCGAATCCTCGATGTTGATAGGCGATGTGAAAACCCTCTTTTACGATTACTTTCCCGCTGGGGAAATGAAGGTTCTCTTTTAATTTCAGAGTCGCAAAAATTCCTTCCGGATTGCCGTCATGAGCAAGTTGATCGGGGACAATAAATCCGGTCTTTGTGTTTTTCTTGGAATTTTTTAACTCTTCCGGCAAAGCTGACAGGTATGGCGGTACATCATTGATGCCGGAAACAATTTTGAGGCGGCCATTGTCAATTAGGGCGTCGATGGTAGTTTTGCCGAATTTTTTCTCCAAGGCTTCTCTAATCTCAGAAATCTTGGCACCGCTTTTGCCCTCTCTGGTTTTTGAGAAAAGAGCAACTCCTTTATTAGTCTCTTTAGTTTTAATCTCTTCAAAGAGAGCTTTAAATTTCTCGGAAACCCTCCGGACGTCCACACCGTCTAGATAGGGATAATAAGAATTCTTGTCTAACGTCTTCTCGACAAATGCTCCGTTTGTTAAGAAATCATTGGTAATTCCTAGCTCCCGGCTGCGCACCTCTACGAAAGCTTCAAAGCTTCTGGCCGCTTCTTCTGTTTTACTATTCCAGTACGCTTTTTTCTTCAGCATTCTTCGGTGCATCGCAGTTGAACGAATGGTGTCAATCGTTTCTGCCCAAGCGTGATGCAGCTCCGGCCGGATCTTATCTGCTGCGCCTCGTTCCGTCTGAAGAAGGTCTTCTTTGGTGAGCGTTACCTTGTAGACAATTTCTCTGCCTCTATCTGCGATATCAAGGTTTATATCGGCCTGATCCAGTTCTCCGGCAGCAACTTTGCGCGCTAATTCAGCAGCTTTCGGATTGGTCTTGAGTTCGTATTCCACCCTGGAGGCAGAACCCATCCATAGCGAATAAATCTTTTTACCGCCCTCATTGATTCGTTCCTGAGCCTTCGGTGTTAATTTAAAAATTACCTCTGAATCAACCTGTTCACTGAGCATCCTGACATCGAGCTTTTCCCGGTAATTCGTTCTCATCAGATAGTGGTCGAGCGCATGAAACCATTCGTGAGCCAGACAAGAGTAGCCTTTGGTTTTGGTGAGATTTATCAGTCGGTTGGCCGGTTCGTAATGCGCAGATGCGCTGCCGTGTCCTCTGGAACCGAAGCACAATCCCAATTCGCCGTCTAGGGCTACGGCCTTTGGAGGAATGCCCAATATCTTTGAGAGATCCATGAGGGAGTCGTAGGCATTATTGAGCATCCATTGCCGTTCCCTGCCGTTTTTGCCTTGTTTTACCCAATTACCAAACTCCACACCTCTGAAGCCGAAGGTACTCATAAACATTTCCGGCGTGGCGTCTTTTCCTTCTCGGTAGTCCGGGCCTACACGATCTCGAATCGGAGAACCGCTTCTCCAATCTTTTTCCGTTTTGGAAAATTCCGCCCGGAATTCTCGGTACTTATTTTCCAGTTCCGTTCTGTGGGTATTCACATAGTTCCAAAATGCTTCATCAGATTCAAAAGCAATCTTGTCCGTGAGCTGGAACTCGATTGTTCCGGATTTTCCATATACTTCATAAGTATGGCTGTTACGAACTCCGCGGCCGTACAGTTTTATGGATAGGGCAGGCTTGGGCTTGGACTCTTGTTCTTTTTCGGGTTGACTTGCAGTCTCAAGCAGTTTTCCGAAGGTTGTTTTGAGCTGCTTTTCAATATTAGCTTCGAACTCTTTTTCGCTGTTTCCGACGGCTACCGCATAATAGGGAAAAAGCTTCCCGTCAGAGTTTTTTAAACATAATTGCTTGTTGTCCCGGCTTCCCGGAAGAATACATTGATATTGATAGGATTCAATGTCGGTATCGTCAGATAATCTAAAGTCATTCCAGCGACAAATATCTTGTGCGTCGCCGATACTATAGGCTCCGATGAAGGGCCAGTACTTCGTAGAAATATGCGCGAGAACCTTATACTTATTCCCCACTTCGTAAAAATGATCAAAGGCATCGGTCGGGGCTTCAGGAGCCAGTTCTCCGTTTATAACTTGGCGATGCAAGGCGATTGCTGCGGAGGCAGTGTGCAGATAGCGTCTGAATTTATAGGTATCTTTGGCCGGCCGTCTGCCTCTTAATGTTGATCTTACGAGCCACAGACAAGCAGCCGCTTCGGGGTTGTCTTTATGCAGCTCGAGGATGGAACTTTTAGGCCAGATTTTATCCAGCGGTTCTGAAGAGAGACGTTTTTCAAGTTCTTCCGGGGATCCCTGGATGAATTTATAAGGTTCAGTGCTCCTGTTGAGTGATCTTCCCTTGCGGGTGTTATGAAGGTCTTCCCCGAAATCTTGAAGCTTGCGGCTGCCGTCCCTGTTTAATTGGTAATTCAAAATATCAGCGTCTTTGATTGCAGTTGAGACAGCCGGCTTTTTATCGGCCTTAGGTTTTTCGTGTTCCGGAGGCGCAAAAAAATCAAATTCCAGTTGTTCAGCGAGTAATGAGGCCATAATTAACTCTCGTTTTGCTTATAGGTTTTTTAGCGCTCTCTTTCTTTATCAGGAGCTTTGCTTTTAATTTCTATGACCTTTCTTGCTTTTGCGTTTTTGTCATAGATTTCCACGGACAACTGTTGTCCGGCATCTTGAGCCTCTTTAAAAACAGAGGCCATCTTGTCTCGAAAAGCTTGCTGAAGACGTGGTCTGTTTTTAAATTGAGGGGCGCGCAGAAATCCGGCAGTTACGACTTTGCAGGCTTTTTTGTTTGCCTCTGTCAGTTTTGCAAAATCCGGTCCTTCTTTATCAAGTTGTTTGAGCCTTGTAAAATCTTTTTTTCCTTTGTTGAAAATAGCTTCAACAACCTTCTCTTTAGGCTTGGCGGAAATTGAGAGCTTCCCTTCCCGGTCCCAAGGTCTGTTTAATTTTTCATTGGAAAGATAGGCGGAAAATTCGGGCTGATGCAGGCTTAGGACCGGATCGTGCCGAATCCCGCTAAGAAGGCTTTGCCACTGTTTGGTGTAATAGAGGCTTTCTGCCGGCTCAATGTTGCGGAAATCTGCTTCATAGCTGATTTCTTCTCCGTTTTTTCCAACACGCTCCAGGCATTGTTGAAGTTTGAGTTCACAAACCTGAGCTTCAATTTCGCTTCTGAATGGTTCAAGAAGCGTTTTTGTTGCCGAGATGATCTGTCTTGATTTATCTGCGATAAAGTTTTCAATCTCGGAATTATCGGATGTGGGCTCAAAACCTAAAGCTGTTCCGGGAAGCTTCTCCTGAGGATCAAAAATAAGCTGAGGGTTAAGTGTGACTTCTTTAGTTTCAAGAACTTTGTCCTTTTGAAAACTTCGGATTTCACCGTTGAGAGTACTAATCACCGTACCCTTGGATGATGCATACAAATCCAATGTGGCAGGAAAAAGTTTGAGTTCCAGCTTATGGGTGTTCTGAGCTTCTAATTCGATAGCAAGTTCGTCGTGTTCTGAAAAAGTCATTTTGTTGTCTCCGGGAGGGGTTTCAAACTGTATACAGAGGAGAGATCAACATCGCGCGCGACAAGAATGCCGATGCGCTCCCCTTGATTTTTGGTTAGAGTGGGCGGAATGTTGCCGCTTTGACGCATAGCCTCTTCAATGATTCTTTCCATCCCGTCTTGGCTGTTTTGGTAGTAATTCACGCCGCCGTTGTTTTCGGTGTTTTTGCTCATGCCGAAATCGAAGCCGTCTTGAATCAGAGTGAAAAGTAAAGCATTGCCGAACCTTCTCCACCAGTGGAAATCAATTTCCCCGGACAGTCCCGCTCCGCCGAGGGCATCCGTGGACGGTGAATTCAAATTGATTCGAACCCCGTTGGGTGTTTGAATTTGCGTCCAAAGAACAAAGATCCTGTTTAAGCCGTTTTCTACCGCTCCTTTGTACTCACCCACGGCCTTCGAGCCTCTTTCTAAAAGAAGCGTTTTGCCGTTTGCTGAATAAATATTCCTGGGAATGACGCAGCTCGTCATTCCGGGAACGGTTGTATCCACTTTGGTCTCCAAGATGCATTCAATAAACGTTCCTTTAGAAAGCAGAAGGTTTCGATTGGGCATCATTGAGGCTCTGACTGAGGCCGTTTCAATCGGAGTGAGCAAGTTGTCAAATTTTTCTGAAGACCGGGGAGGTTCCGAGGCTCTGAAAACAGGTTCGGTGCTATTTTCAGGAGCGGCTTGGATCGTGTTTGCCTCTCCCATCATCGGGGCGCTGTTTCTTCTTTCGGTTAACGTGGGCTCTTTGGGTTTTTCTCTATCATTTTCAGCGACTGCGGGCAGGGGTGGTGAGTAGGTCGGAAGCGCGGGCTCGTAGGCAACCGGAGGAATTGCCGGAGTGATTGGCGAGATTGCCGGTTCAGGGGCACTTTGATTTTTAACTTCTTCTTTTTTGACAGCTGCCTGATGATCAAGAACAAGGGTTTTGTTGCTTGTGTAAATGTTCCCGTTTTCTTTTGCTTTTGAGGTTTCAGTCTTTTGCTCTTTTACGTCTTGGTTCTGATATAAGTTGTAGCCTACTAAAACGCACAGAGCCAGCATTGCGGCAGCAACAAGAGGTTTGCCCGGAGTTTTACTTTTTCTTCCCTCGACATGGGGAATACCTTGTTTAGCATCTTGAGCAACGGAAGTAATGGTGTCTTTATTGGTTTGCATTATTTACTCCTTATGCTTGATTTGTCTGTATAAGCCCTTGACAGAGACGGCGCGTTTATCCGAGGCCCCGCCTCCCTGATAGTTTTCGTTGTAAATGCCGACAACGGCTTTGCCCGCTCTTAATCTCACTTCTTCGTAAACGCCGTGCAGAACAAGCCAGCCGTCCTCCACATGGGAGTTCAGCAAGGTTTCCTCGCCGTCCTGTACGCGGTAAGCCGCCGGGAAATCCGTTTGTTCCTTAAACTTCAGGTACGTAAAACGATTGTCATCAAATGCTTTAATTGGTGCGATGGTCTTGGAAGCAGCGGCAGATCCGAAGTTCATTGTGTATTGATAGTTGGATTTTTTGTTTTCCGGATCTTTTTCTTCCGAGTGCAATGCACTATCTGAAAGCAGGCTCTTGACTTGATTTTTTTCGGCTTCTTTCTTGGCCGCTTCAATTTCATCCAGCGGATATCTGAACGTTAAACGATAGGTGGCCTTTGCCCTGGAACCGAGACGAATGTCAAAGAGATAGCTTCTGCGATTGGTGACAACCACAAGATTGGTTCTTCCATCCGTTGCTTTCGGCTTCAAAAAGAAGTAGTTCCCTCTGCTTAGAAATTCCCAGGCAGTAGAAAAGCCGCTTCCATAACTTTGAACCTGTTCAGAAGGGGAAAAGACAATAGTGGTAATAATTCCGCTGGCAGCAGTGACAGGATAGACCTCATCGGCTCGGAAATCGGTATAAAGAACTCTTTGGTCTTCTTTGGCAGCCTGCGGTTTATCCAGAGCAAACGCATTGGATAAACAGAGAACGGAGAAGAGCGTTCCGATAATCAAAGTTTTCTTCATTTTGCGGCTCCTACTGTGAGATCGGGGTCCATTCGGTAGGAAGTCACTTTGAATCCGAAAGGATTGATGAGTCTGCTCGGCTCGTCAGCTTTGAAATTCGGGATGTATTCATAGGCAATCGTTGCTGTCCAGTTCTGGGAGGAGTCAACCGCATTGGTCTGTGTATCCACTAGCTTTTTGCCGAATCGAACAGTGGCAATGCCATTGCCGTTTGGTACAACGGTATGGACTTCAACGACAATTTTCTTGCTGTCGCCGAGCAGTTTGTCCAGGGAGTTCTTATCTGTGGAAAATTGAGCTGCGTACGGGTCAAATACGTTGGGAAGCGACAGCTCTCTGGTTTTAAGATAATCGTGCTCGAGCGTGCGGTAGTCATAGCTTTCCCGGCTGAGAACGTATTGGTTAAGCCAGTATTTGTCCATCATCTCAGAAAAAGGAATGTCTTTTTCATTGGCTATCGCTAAGACGGCAGCTTCTCCGGTGTTTTGATTGACGCGAATAACAAAGGGTTCTGTCTTTTTCAGCGGCATCATCAAGGCAATGGCTGCTGCTGTTGATATAAGGCACAACCCCAAAATTTTGCTGCACAGCCATGCTCTTTTTTCGCTCTTTTCTACAAGCTCTAACCGGCTTGTTTCCCAGTCAAGTGCTTTTTTAAAATTGTCTTGTGCTTTGGTTGTATTGTCCGAGGAGTTTTCTCCATTGGACACTGTCTTCTTTTTCCACATGATTCTTTCCTTTAGGGATTTGTTTTCTTTGCCGTGTTAATGGCTGCCGCTTTGAATCGATTCGTTATTCCCGCTTGTGACCGGATTGTTTTCCTCTCCAAAGACGAGATTTGTCTCAGTGCTTTTTGATTGAATCGGTGCGTTAATAGGTACCCGAGCACCGTGAGGGAGCGTTGGTGCCGGGGCGCCGCAGGCGCAAAGAAGAGAAGTGCAGCAGGCGGCAATTAAATATTTAATAAAAAGTGAATTCATTCTGAGTCCTTTTTTCCAAATGTTTTTTTGTAGGCACTGTCTTCGGCCGAAGAAGAGCCGGAGTCTTGCTTTCGGCTGAAATTGGCGGCACTTTTCATTGCACTGGCAACATATCCGGCAGCGGCCATTGCGCCGCCGGCGGCCAACCCCATTCCGGCTAAAGGCAGTACGCCGTTTTGATTTAGACCTTGACCTCCCAGCAAGGAACGTCCGGCATTCGCAATCCCGGAACTGCCTGAGCCTTTGCCTAAACCCAACAGAAGGGCTCCGGTTGTGGCGGCAGCCACGTTTCCGACTCCGTGAAGCATCTGACCGATGCCCGGTGCATCCATTCTTCCTCCTCCGGTGAGTCCGGCCGAAATCGCGGGGATGAGCTTGACTAAAGTGGCCGCAGCTAAAGAGAGCACGGCAAAATTCATCACCGGGAGAAATAGCGTGCCAAGTTTTTCAGTGACGATCGGGTTTTTCACTGCCAGTTGGATATCTTCAACTGATCCTTGAAAAGCTTTAACAAAAAGCATGATGACAGCCGTCGTAATGACGAGAGTGAAAATCGTGGTGATGACACTTCTGATCCAGCCGTCAAACCAGGACTGCGTTCTCGGAAACATCAAGGTGCATAAGAACAAGGGGCCGAAACCTAAGAAAATAATGAGAGAGACTTCATTGATCAGCAGTATTCCCAGAGCCGAAAAGGTAAAGTACACACTCAGCAATCCTAGAATGACCGTGACAATACACATTGCGAGAATTTCCGGCGCGTCCGTAATCCAGCTAAATTTCCCGATCAGACTCCAAACCAAATTAAAAGCCTTTATGAAGGTTAGCCAAAGCTGATCAAGGGCACCCCACGCGCTTGATATTTGGAGGGCCCCGCCTCCTAAGTGAACACCCTGAGAGACGGCTTCCATCAGGCCGCTTTGGAAGTATCCGAGCGCCTTGATGACGTAGCTGGTGAAGTGGCCGGTGTTTAATGCCAGGAAGGCTATAAATCCGACTTTGAGCATCTGGACGATGATGTCGTAAATGGCGCCGTAGTTGTTCTCTCTCATCATCATGAAAGAGCGCACGATCACGAACATGACAAGTCCCACGGCTACCACACTTCCGAGATTATTGATAAGTGCAGTCGAGGTGTCAGTTGCGAAAGAAGATATGTAGCCTTTGAACTGATTTCCAAAAGCTTCAAAGTAATTTGCAGCCATTTTCTTTTCTCGAATTACTTGGTAAGTCCTTTGAGGATTTCTTCTTCAGCTAACGGCTGAAAGGCTTTCTGGTGCTTGTTTAACGCTTGTTCCTGAAGCATTTTTTCGTTCAGTGCTTTTTGAGAGGCCAGCTGCATTTGCGCTGAGAGCTGACTGGCTTCAAAAGCGACTTTTTCTGCTTGGATACGGGCGCTCAGGTCAGCGATGGCTTTTGCGTCCGTCGCTGAATCGATCTGCTTCATTAGGTTTTCTATGTTTTGAAGTCTTTGATCGACCGCTTTTTTCCCCTCATCCGCAAAAGCTTGATATTGGGCAAACGAGGCTCCTTGCTTCTCACAAAAAGCCTTGTCCTCTCCGTTGAGAGTCGCGCAGCGTGCGCCTAGGTTTAAATTGTCATAGATGGTTCTTGCAGCCCCCGTAAGCTGACTGACACCTCCGTTTAAAACATTGCGCATCTGAGACTCGAAATTGCTCGGAAGAAACTGACGCAGTGCAGTGTTGTATCCGAACATTCCCAACCCTCGGGTACCGGTGAAATTGTTCAGTGTGTTGACGGCAGTGTTGTACTGAGCTTGCAGCTGGCTGTACATCTGCTGAAGCTGAGTAAGCTGCTGCACCGCCTGTGCAATTGCAGAAGCATCCACAACCGGGATGCCGCTTGCGTGCGTGGGGGAGGCAGCAGTTATAAGCCCGGCAAACAATACGGATAGGATCTTGTTCATCTTTATTCTCCTGGGTTGCTGTTTAAATTCAGTTCGGAAAGCGGTTTCTCGCCCCAGAAATAGGGAAGCCACTTCTCCGGTTCTTCACCGGTGTGTTTGATGAGTTCTTCAACAAAATTGATGTTTTTTGTGGAACCGGAGAAAACCTTAAGAGCCTTTGGGAATGCTTTTAAATCTGCCCGGCAGACAACCGCCTGCTGATTTTGTTTAATCAGCATGGTTCTGGAGAGCTGAGGAAAGTTTTTCAACAGAGAAAACTCGTTGGGCGTGAGTTTGAACCCCTCGATGTACTGCTTCTCATCGGCTCCGGTATTAGGCAGAAAGATCTTGGTAATGCAGTTCTGAATGTAGTTTGAGCCTTGAGGATTGCTCAAAATATCTTCAGGAGACTGCGTGGCAAGAATAATGAGACCGTTTTGCTTACGAATGGTTTTGAGTTTGTCAAATGCGTACTTTGCGGTATCCGGGTCTGCTAAGTATCTCCAAAACTCATCCATGAAGATCATGACTCTGCGTCCGTCAATAATCGATTCGAGACGAAAGAGCAAATAGTCCGTGACTAATGAACAGATGTCCTTATTGGCTAAGAATTCAGTTCCGTCTATTCCTAAAACCGGCTTCGAATTAAAGTCGATTTTGTCTTCCGGATTATCAAAGACCCAGGCAAGATCATTGCCGTCTATCCAACGCTTTAAACGCTGGGACAAAGAGTTTTCCATCTCCGCAGCGGAACTTCCCTGAACTAGGTTCTGAGGAAGGAGGGCGAGTCTGCGGACACTTTTATCCATCGACATTACCGACTGAATAGCCTGCATCAGCCGATCTTGATCTGCTGGGGAAACCGGTAGCCCGTCTTGCTTGATCAGCTTCAGAACGAACCGGTTCAAAAACTGTAAATTCTCTGGTGTGGGATCAAGCTGAAACGGGTTGAATCCGCTGGGCGCTCCTTCCTCGAAGGTAAAGTAGCGTCCGCCTAGGGCACGGATCGCAATCTCAGCCCCTCGGTCTTTGTCAAAAAAGATGCAGGAGAGCTTGGTGGTATCGGTTCGGTATTTCTGAGACAGCGTCAGCAGCATATTCATCAGCGCCGTTTTTCCGGTGCCGGCAGTTCCGATAATCATGGTGTTGCCAAGGTCGTTGTTGCCGTAAGAATCTTCCAACGGATCACAAACATGAAAGTTGAAGTAAAACGGCATCTGGCTCGGAGTCTTGAGGATGGTTACCGCCTCTCCCCATGTGTTTTTGTCACGCTTTCCGCAGGGAAAATTATGCAGAGAAGCCAAATGAGAAAAATTCAGACTCGTAATCTTTGCAACCCTCGGGCGCATTTTGAACATTCCGGGTAATTGGTGCAGATACGAAGCGGAAAGCGCCAAGGTGCTCAAATAAGGTGTGGCACCTGCTTTTGTCAGAAGTTGAGCGGCATCCGCAGCATGTTTTCTGACGTTTTTCTCTTCTCCGAAAACAAGCAGGCTGTAGGAGTATTCGCCCATTGCGAACGCTCCGTTGATCAGCCCTTCGATGGCTAGAGACAGTTCTTGGATTTGAGAGCCGGATCTATCTCCGGAATTGATCAGCAGACCTTCCTGCTTGCTCAGAACCTCTACTCCTCTTTTGCGGCTCATAAAACAAAAAGTATGAGTCTCAATGAAAGGGTAGGGGCCGCAGCTGCCAAGTTCCTGCATGAGAGGATCGAGCTTGCCCGAGTTCGTTGTTTCCGGATACTCTTTAATTTCTATTGCTTGAGCGTAGGTGTCTCCTTCAGTAGTTTGCAATTGGATTGTGTCCGATCCGATAAAGACCTGGACATTGCCCAGCGCTGAATAGAGGGGACCATTGGGTACAACTACCTTCTGCCAGCGACCCGTTAGCAAAAAATTGTAGAAACTCAGTTGTTCAGAATATTGACGTCCGTCTTGCTGATACGTTTGTAAAGTGACGGGCGCATAAGGCAAGAGCGCCTGAAAGAGACTTTGATAAATCTTCTCAAATTCTTCCAGTCTGTTTTCCAGCCGGGAACGGGTTTCTTCAAGCGAAGATTTCGAAGAAAAGAACGCTGTCTTTTTGCTCTGAATGTCACGCAGAATTAGCGTGCAGTAGAGCTCAACGGCTGTAAACCCCTCTTTTTTTGTTTTCTCATTAAAAGAAATCGAAAAAAAGGAAGAAAACAAAGAGTCTGTACATACCGATAGGCTGTCCGAGATGTTGCGCCTAACCCGGTGTATTTGAATGGCAAGATCCGGGCGGTCCAATGTCCGGTAGAACCCGTTCAACTGGGAGGACATTATCGTGAGATCTTCCGGGGACTGCGTTTCAAAGGGAATGCCGTTGAGTTTCATTGTGGCAATGAGGCAGCCGTCCCTTTCCATTACTACATGGTCCGTGACTAATGAAGAGAACGGAATGTACGATTCCAACTCTCGCTCTTTTTCAAAAATTTTTAATCTTTCTAAAATCACTTGTGATCCTTGATTGAAAAATCGGACGGACAGAGAATGACTCTCGGAGTTCTATTTGAAGGGCTCAGAGACAATGAGTTGCGCCAAACCAATCGATTGGGGTTGTTTTGAATCATGGTTCTAAAGTAGATTCCCCATTGATAGAGGACCTGATCATCTCTATCCGTGATCCGTTTGAAAATCCAAACCGGGATAGGAATCAACAGCATCAGCGGCGGCCAAAACAGCAGCGAAATCACCATGCCGGTTAAAACAGTGATGACGAACGTTTCGGTCGGAACGCCTAAGATGCAAGCTGGGCGGGTAGCTCCCTTAAATAAGGGAGCTGTTTCGATTTGAGTGACGGGATCGGCCATCTCAATTAAATCCCATCATTTGAACAATCCAACCGGCTGCTGCACAGATAGCTAGGCCGATTACCGGTTTCATGAGTACGTCCCAGCCAAATTTGCCGGACATATACATAATTCCGGCAATAAGAAGACCGCCGGTGCCGATCCACTTCACAGCAGCAGTAAGTTCGTCGACAATCGAGTTCCCAACTGTAGAAAGCGATTGCAGTCCGCTGGCCGCAAGTGCCGGTTCATGCGCGAGAACCAATGCAGCAAAGATGAAAAAAGAAAGATTGAGGATGTTTTTCATAAAAATTCTCCTAAGGTTAAAAAATGAGTCCGCTTGATTTGCCGGGGACTCCTTCGGCAATTAAAGATTGGGATTTGGATGCTTCCACTTCACGAATCGAGGGCACGGAAAGCGGCGAGAGCCCGGCATTGCTTCGGACTTTGTCTACATATCCGTGTCGGTATCCGGTCTTGAAATTGCCGCTGTAGTAACAACTCAACGCATCGTGAAGAGCGTGAAGAGCTTTTCCATCGGATGCGGGGGACTGTTTGGCAGACTTAAAACACGCACTTAAAATCCGAGAGGCCACCTTCAGATTGGTACAGGCGTCCAGAGCTTGAGACGCGCTAATTCCATACTTTGAGAAATTTTTTCGATTGATTTGAGCTAATCCGACGGAATAATCCGCGCCGGAAAGCTCCAGCTCGGCAATGGTGCTCATTGCTTCGTGGTAGGCTCTTGGCTGCTTAACTTTTCCTTTTACGACTCCAATTGCGTAAGGATTAAAACCGGACTCGGTTTTAACGATGGCCCTCAGCGTATCCTCTGCAACAGACGGGGCGCAGCGTTTGGCTAATTCTCCGAAGTCATCAGCGTGACTTGGGCAGCACACCAAGGTGAGACAAAACAAGAAAAAGAGTTGAAGAGTAACTGTTTTGTTACTAAAATTAGTGACAAAAGCGAGGTGTTTTGTGACTAAGACCGAAAAATTAATTGCTCGGCTCATTAAAGCTCCGCCCCCTTCAGACTTTACTTTCGACGAACTTTGTTCTGTACTGATTTCATTAGGTTTTGAGTGGCATGGGGATAGGGGCGGTTCCCACGGCCGTTTTGTTTCCCAACGGAGCAAAAGCGATGTCATTTTTTGTGCTCGGCCGCATCCAAAAAATGTTATGGGCAGAGGAACGATTCGCAATATCGTTGATACTTTACGAAAAATGGGGTATTTATGACCGCTAATACACTTAAATACAGAGGATATGAGGGCTCGGTTGATTTCGATTTCTCGGATAATTTGCTGACCGGAAAAGTGCTGGGAATTCGTGCTGGATTGGTTTACGAGGCTCAAACTTTGCAAGAGCTTCAAGCTGCTTTTCGTCAAACAATTGATGATTATTTGCAATATTGCAAGGAAGAAAATCTTGTTCCTGAGAAATCTTTTTCCGGAAACCTCAATATTCGTTTGGGTTCTGAAAGGCATCAGGCGATTGCTGCATATGCCCGGCAACACGGTATCAAAATTAATGACGCAATTCGTTCCGCAATTGATCGGTTCGTTTTGGGATAAAGCAGAGTATGCGCTGCTGTTGAGGCTCTTAAGATCAAAGGGACGCTTCGCAGCAGCCTTCTTTTCGGGAAAATAAAGAGTACGTCCTGTTTTCATTTTTTGCTCCTCTTAATTTTCCTTGCTTGCACGATTGAAAGCTTGCGATGCTGTCTGGCCCAGTCCCGACTGAGCCAAATGCTGGAAAGGTTGAGCATTTTTCCCACAGTTCTGTAGCCGTATCCGAAACTAAATAAACTAGAGGCAATCGTTCGGTTAAGAGGTGTGTTGCCTTGGTTGCGTTTTTCGACTTTGTTTTTCCAAGCTGTTTTCCAGTCGCGGACGATATAAAAATTCACTTCAAGTTCGCGAGAGACCTTCAGGGGCCCAAATCCTTCCTCGAACAGACGTTCGGCTTTTTGCCTTTTTAAAGCAGCTTCTTTAGTCATCTTCCATCCCATAGTTACCGCTCCATACCGGACTGTGTCCGTACCGGTTGAATCACTTCGTTTTTCTGAACGTTTTTTTGACTGCTCTTGGCGATACGCTCAATTTCCGCTTTGATCAATTCTTTGATCTCTTGAATCTTTTCTGGGGAGGCGCCCTGCAAAATCTGTCTGATGGTTTGTTCTTCAGATCTCTGACGGCGAACTGTTTCTACTGAATAAAAAGTTTTCTGGGCGCAGCAGAAATCATTAAAGCGCTGCTGTGCTTCTTGAACATTCCGGGGCGCACACAGTTCTTTTGCTTTGTCAACGTCTAGTCCGGTTTTTTGAATAATTGCTTCGGCTTGAGCTTCCAGTGCTGTTCCCTGCCAAGAACTGGCTTCCAGGAGCTCTTTGGCAGAGCGGCAAATTATCAAGCCTTTGTGATCTAAATCCCTAAGCACAACGTTGCCGTTACGGTCGTTTCCTCCCGAACGAGCAGGATTTAAGAATTGATCGCAAAGAGCTATCTCTTTTTCCAGAGCAATTGTTCCGAAAAGGGGTAGGTCATTGTTTCGAGTCAGATGCCTGTCACCTCTCTCTTCTTTAAACTTTCCGAATTGAGACAAAAGCTTTTGGCGATGGCGATCGAAGAGGGTAGGCGTCTTTTCTGCCCAGTTTTCAATAAGTTTTAAAGCACTTGAGACAGCGTTTTCTATTGTCGTTTGTTCAATGCGGTTGGTGTCATAATTGACAACCAAACAACTCACTCGCGTAACAATATCGTTTTGCCCTCTGCGCCTGTCATAAGAAAGCGTGTCCCACAGAGCCAACGCATCTGAAGTATCTGCTTGAGCAGTTTTGTCGAATTTGTTCAGTTGCTCTTCAATCTGTTTCTTTGTAAATCCAATTCCATTCTCGATTAAAGATTGTTTAAAGGCATCTTCAGTCAGGCTCCCCAAACGAGGACTTCGAGCATGAGTTAAATTTAGGAGATTTAAGCTCTCGTAAGACAAGTTTTCTTTGTCTTTGGTGAGTCGATTCTCTTCAACAAATGCAAAGCCGCAGTGGTTAATCTTTCTGCAAAGAGAATCCTCCGATTTTTGATCGGGATAAAGCGGCTTAGTTAATGTTTGGTACGGATTAAAATACCCCTGTTTATGCAGATTTGTTTGCAGCTCTCGAAAATCGGGGTCGTGGAGGATTGTCCCGGACAGTTTTAATTGATTGAGTTCCTGAGCGACATAGTCTCTGCTTTGAGCGGCAGTCAATCGTTTAACTTCTTGCCGCTCGAAATCAACAAGGATGTATTTTTGCTCGCTTTTTTCAATAGTGTGGTTGACGACTTTAGAGGCATCGGCGGCGGCCTCAAACAGAATACTTGGATGAGACCGAATAAGATCAGCTATGTCTTTATTCTGTTCAATAATTTCTTCCGTAGTGAAGTCATTCTGATTTCTCGGTAATTTGCTGCCGATGTGGGACTGCATGAATGCTCTGGCTAAATTTTCACGCAGGAAATACGAAGTTTCTTTGTCGGTGTGTTTGCTCTCTAGCAACCCCTGAAAGTTATCGTAAACTCTCGCGTCTGTGATTGCGCGGATTCCGTCCAGAGCCGCACGGAGCTGGGACAACTCATATTTTTTATCTGAATCTCTGCCGCCGGGTTCATAAGAACTTCTCTGAGCTAGGATAAGCTCGTCACGCCCGTTGACATAGGCACTAACGCCGCTTTCCCATACACTGCCTTTGTTTGTATAGCCAAGCAGAGCACACATGTCTTCGAACTGAGCCTTGGGCTGCTGCTCAATAGGCAAAAGTTCAGGAAGAGGTCTTTTGAAGTTCTCACATTGTTCAACGTTGTAATACGTTTGTGGGATCTTGGTAGGTTTGAATTCTCCCTCTAATCCTTGATTCCAGGCAACGCTTGGAACTCCTCTGGCTCCTTTCTTTACACTTGCACCTAAAACTGCAATTTGAGAGGGAGTCAGCCAGCGGTTGTCTTCAAAGCCTGATGTTTTTTCTCTGACCATCAGTTGCAGCGCCGTGATGCCTTGCAGAGGTTTCCCGCTAATGGCGTCCACAGGATAAGCAGCAGGCACTCCTCCGAGTTCCCATGGAGCTTTCCCGGCTTCGATTTGGGAGGCCAATTTATTTGCGCAGTCCTGAGCAAACTCTTCAAAATGCTTGTTTGCCATCGTGCCCCTCCCACGGATCACCTTCCATTGCTTTTTCTACAAAGGCGTTCCAATCTGCTTCTTGAAATTGCTTGTCCTCCCAAGTGTTCTCAACAAAGCCCCATTTTTTAGCCTCTTCAGTGCCGGAGGCGTATTTGTCTCTGACCATCGCCTCACGGGTGTTGCGGGCAAGAATTTCAACGCATTTTTTAGTGTTTGGATTTTGTTGGGTCGTATGCATATGAGTACCTTTTTCTAGTGTTTTGAATTCCTTGCAGGGCACCCGTGAGCGCCCCGCAAAGGGTTTTCTTTAGAAGCGGTATCTGCCTTCAAGCTTGATACCGGTATCTAATTTCCCGGCTGAACCTTTGGTCAAACCGAACTGAAGACCAGCTGTGGCATTGCCTCTTTCAACTTGGAATCCGGCCTGTACCTTGGACGCGAAACGTCCGGCAAACTCATTGGTCATTGAGTCCATTTCACCGATAGAAACACCGGAGACCTTGGTCGTGTTCTTCAGATTTCCAATGTTGTAGGTAAGAGTCAGATCTGCTTGCGGACGGACTGTCCAGCTTCCGAAATACGCTTCGCCTTGAACTCCGACTCCAACCGGGAGTTGCAGCAAGTTGGTGGAAGTCTGACCATAAGAGAAAGCCTTTTGTCCGTTGAGCTTGGTTGTGTAGCCCTGCGTGTGGGTGCGTAGCCAGCGAGCGCCGACATGAGGGATCACTTGGAAGTTATCTGTGAGCTGGAGATTCTTCTCAAGCTTTGTGGCGACATTGGCAACCGTATTTTTGATTCGAGCGTCCGCTTTGCTGAAACCGGACCAAGAGGGCAAACCTTGAGAAGCCTTACTGATGTTCTGGCCGACATTGATAGAACTAATCCAGTTCAGATCATTGCCAAAGTCCTTGGCAACATAGCCGTGCAGCATCCACTGACTGAACTTGTTCTTGGTGTCGATGTAGTCACCGAGGGAATCAGCCTTTCCTTTCTGGAATGAACCTGCAAATCCGGCTCTTACAGACGGCATAGCTTCAAACTGATGGTCAACACCGAGGATCAGCCCTCCGGCGTAAGCCTTGTAGCCTCCGGTCATATTCCCGGCTCCGTCTAAAGACTTAGTCTTCAGATGTGTTCCCAGGATGTCAGCCCACAAATGCAGACCTGAGTAATCCTTCAGATAACCGTTGGAGTAGCCGTAATCACGGAAGGAGAGGTGCTTTTCAACTGAGTCCGTTGCATTGTCTGCTAGGTCGTTCGTGGTAGACAGAGCGCCGCTCGCTTGACCGATCATCACGACAGAATTCAACAACTTCGTCTTCAGATCACGCCCGGCTGTCTTATCCTTGAGGATCTGGCAGATCAGCTGTTCATCGGGGCCCCCGCTGCAGGGGCCGTTGAGGGCTTTATTCACATTGTTTGGAATGACAATGTCCGGGTACAGCGTTCTGACGTCAGCCAGCTGCGCGTTGACCCAAATGTTCTTCGGATCATTGTGCAGTGTCAGAATCCACTCCAACCCAGTGCCGGGTTGAGCTAATGCCTGAAGATTTTCTTTAGCGATCCAACCGCCGATCCAGCCGTTGTCGTCTTCATTGCCTGCGGTAATGAAGCCGCTGACAATAGAGTAGTCTCCCGGTTCTTCGAGAGCGCCGAGCACTAAAGTGGCTCCGGGCTCAACCGTTACTTTGGCGATATCGCTTGTTGTTGTGAAAATTGGAGTGGTAGCGGCAACCGGAGCTTTAATAACCGTGTAGCTGCCGTCAGCAAAAAACAAATCACCGTTACCGATCTGAACATGATCATCTTCGCTTGTCCATACTTCCGGTCCGACGGCAATACCGCCTCCGGGGCCGGTCACAACAGGTTCGGTCACGACGAGGCGAGATGGCACATCCGGGATTCTTAAAGCTTGAACGACATCGGCAAACTCTAAAGCGTCTTCACCTAAACCCAGATCACCGTTATTCTTCACATAAATGTTTGTATCAATCGGTTTATCGGTCTTAAGTTCAACCTGAGCTTTGTTTTCATCGGCTAACGGCTTATCGTTGCCAATGACTAGATCACCGCCATTTAGATCAGTATCTTTGGCATTCAGTTCTCCGCCCCCGATCTCGACTTTTCCGTCGTCAATAATCAGTTTGTCGGTATCAGTCTTTCCGGTGTTTTCAAAATCACCGCCGTCAATCGTGATTTCGTTCCAGATTGAAATGCCGGAGTTCTTATGAGTACCGCCTTCGCCGACCGTCTTAATATCACCTTTTTCATAGACTTTGTTGTCTGAGACACCGCCGTCTTTGATGGTCATATCGTCGTAATTGGCGATTCCGTTGTTCGTCAGATTTCCGGTGACTTCCGTGTTTTCGACTTTAGTGGCATCGAGGCTGCCGTCTTTTTCGTTGGTGAAGCTGCCGGCAATATTGAGTTTGTTCCAAATGGATATGCCGGAATTGGAGTGAGTGCCTCCTTCTTCAATCTTGAGCCATTCTCCTTTTTCATATCCGCTGTTAATTGAATTTCCACCGGCATGAATTGTCATGTCGTTGTACTGAGCCTGACCGGCGTTGGTCAAAGTACCGCTGACCTCAGTATTCTCAACCTTGGATGCATCAAGCGTCCCGGTGGCAGTATTGACAAATTCTCCTGCCACGTTAAAGCTCGAACCCACATCCAAAGAACCGGAATTCTCTTGTTTACCGGTCTTTGCAACATCAATGCGGTTCCAAATTGAAACCTTGCTGTTGCAGTGAGAGCCGTTAACCGTGAGCCACTCACCTTTCTCATAATTTGAGGTGGTAGAAGAGCCGGAATCGGCAATAACCATGTCGTTGTAATTGGCCACTCCGGTGTTGTCTAATTCGCCTGCGATTTGAGAGGTTTGAATACTCGAAGCCGCTAAATTGCCCTTGTTTTCGAATCGTCCTCCGGCTGCTACTTCAAAAGCTTTCTGATCGGCATCCGCATCAGCTAATGTGGAAGTTGATGAGTCGCTTCCAATAACGAAGTTTTTGAAGTTCTGGATCAGGCCGGCAACAGAGACTTTCTTAAAGAAAGAGTTGCCTTCATTTACGTGCTTGCCTCCTTCTTGGACCTCAATGGCTTTTCCGCTTTCCTCTCCTTTATTGTGTGACGAACCGTCTTTGGCAACCGTCAGGACTGAATAAAGTCCGGTGCCTTTATTCAAAAGTTCGTTGCTGACAATGAGGTTAGTTTTATTAGCAGAGCTGAAAATAGCTCCTTCAGCATTTTCAAACTTACCTTTGATGTCAAACGGGATATGGTCTTTATCGGCTACCTGTCCGGAGTGAGAATTTCCCAGCCAAATCTGACCCTCATTAAGCCAGTCTCCGGTTCCGGTGTAGTTATGAGAGTGAAGGATCGATCCTTTATCAACATGGATTAAGCCGTTGTTTTCGATATCCCATACCGCATATTCACCATTCTTAGCTTCAACGTTTCCGCTTTCATGAACAAGGATGCTGCCGATCCATCCAATGGTTGGAGTGTGAGAAGCGAAGCTGCCGTAAGTAAATTTGCCGGAGACTTCAACATGACCGCCGTCATTGTTGTCATTTTTAATCAGCGCCGTGTTTTCGTTAAAGAGAACGCTGTCCGGCACACTATGGACATTGTTGCGCTCTTCATCGCTTCTTATATCGTCATCATCGTGATGGCCGACCAAAGAAAACTCTTTGCCGTTCTCGATATGAACTTGGTTCGCGCCTTCGACACTGAGGAACCCGATGCCGTTATTGACATCAATAACGTTTGAGTTCTCGTGATTGTGTTCATTAAAGCCGATGACGAGGTCTTTATTATTGCCGTCTGGATCCCCGGCAGATTCGTTATAAAGCTTGGTGTGACTCAAGACGACACCGGTTAAAGCGCCTCCTTCGGTTTGCTCGGTATCAAACTGATTCGCTAAATCAACCGTCAGTTTCCCGTCAACTTGGCCGGTAAAGGCTAAATAGAGCGCACCGGACGTATCGGCCGGAGAGCTTGGGTCATCAGGATTGATTGCTCCGGGATTTTCTGCTTCCGCAGCGAAGTGCTGCATGGCCTGAACGACACCGCTCATCTTCAGGTATTCATCGTTGAAAACGACAAGGCCGCTGCCGCCGTTTACAGCAGTTTTAACGTCCTCCTTCAACGAGCCGACACTGGTTGCACCCAGTACGTGCGTCGGAACCCCAATTTGTCCGCTGGAGTCAGTTCCGTCGATGGTGAGCAAGTCACGCTTCACGTCGTTGAATACCTGATCGAGCTTGGTTTCGAGTGCACCGCCGGCGAGAACGACAGAGTTTTCCGTTGTCCCGTCAAAACTTAGTTTGTCTGCTTGCAGTACACCGCCTTCAAAAACATTGACCTTAGTTTCGCTCGTCAATTCAGGGGCATAGACAACCGTCAAATGATCCTTCCAACCTTTCTTACTTTCAGCCGGATCAGTCGTGACGATAATCGGGTTTTTGCCGGAGCCGCTGATATTGATTGTATTGTTCCCCAGACCGGCAGCATTGCCGTCTGAATCTTTAATCAGGGAACCGTCTAAGCGGCCGCCGCTAATATTCAGTGTGGCGTTCTCAAACCAGCCTGAGTCGGACTGAATAGAGCCTCCGGTCTGGTTGTAAACAGCGCCGTTCGTCTCTGCGATAGAGGCAAAGTGGAGGGCAGAGGAGTTATCCAAAACGGAGCCGGACGCTAACTGTGCATGACCAAAGTTTGCGTCTCCTTTAACACTTAGGTTCCCTTCAACATTCAGATCACCGCTATGTTCTGCGCCGTTTACGGCAAGTTTTGCTCCCTGGGCAACTTCCACCGATCCCGAGCCGGAAACTTTTTGGACTTCATACATACCGGCAGCAGCGAGCAGGGAAGCGTTTGTTTCCGTAAGCTGCACTTCGGCTGCTTTTCCGGAATAAGTTTCGTTTAAACCCTTGGAGCCGAATACGAGCTTGGAAAGTCCGTCAACAACGGTATTCACCGCTGTCATGACGAAGTTTGTGTTCTCGCCTTTTTCACCGACAAGCTCAAGAGTCTTGCCGTCTTTAACGCTGATAGAGGCTGCTTCGTTGATGCCTTTGAAGCCGGCCGAGTGCTTGACGCCGTTTTCGCCGATTTCTACAGCTTTACCTTCGCCCTCCAAATTGTGGCTCAGGATTGTCACGTCTCTCAGAGATGCGACATTGTCATAAAGCTCATTAACTTTTTGGGTGTTTAATTTATCATCATGTGAAACGCCCGCGATTGTCCCTTGAAACTCAAGGGTTGTTTGGCTTCCAAACTTTGCTTTGAATGCCTATGTAGAGAGACAAGGCGAGTCAGTCGAAAAATAA
>ERZ834859.73-NODE-73-length-122311-cov-16.020367_pt1 | contig 122311 bp, 107 predicted proteins | sample MGYA00519947_ERZ834859 | MGnify/ENA primary metagenome ERZ834859 (study PRJEB31850, sample SAMEA3708763) | human gut metagenome | biome: human gut; feature: human-associated habitat; material: faeces | place: China | collected 2014 ...
AAGCAGTAATCTGAAAAAGGAAACGCTGGTAGAAAGAATAAGGTATCAGGGATAGTAGATTCTATAAAAAGCAAGCTGCTGCTCAAGATGGGCGGCAGCTTACCTTTATGCTCCTGACCGTCAGCGGGCTGCTCGTGGTGCTCATCGGGCTCAGGATGTGGGGCGTGCCGTTTCTGCGCCGGATCAGTCCCGAGCTGACCAGGCCCTGCCGCTTCCGGGGCAAGGCGTTTGCCGTCGGGCTGCTGACCGGCCTGATGCCGTGCGGCGCGCTGTCGTCGATGTGGATCTTCGCCGCCTCGTCCGGGTCGTGGGCAAGCGGCGCGGCGAGCATGCTCGCCTTCGGCGCGGGCACGTGCGTCTTTATGCTGCTGTTCGGCCTGCTCGGGACGTTTCTCCCGAAGCGGTACAACAAATATCTGCTCAAGGGCAGCACGATCCTCATCGTCGCCCTCGGGCTGAGCCTGATGACCAAAGGCATCCGGCTGTTTGCCTGACGGCAAGCACAAACGGCGCGTCCGGTTTCGAACGCGCCGCTTGGTTTATCAGATTTTCCGGTGGGATCATTTTCCCGCCTCGGTCTCGCAGTACAGGCAGCGGTAGACGCGCCGCTCCCGATCCGTCAGCACGAACTCCTGCGGCAGCTCGCGCTCGGTCGAGGTGATGCAGCGCGGATTCTTGCACCGCAGCACGCCGCGGATGCGCTCGGGCAGCTTGAGCGTGCGCTTTTCCTGCAGCTCGCCGCCGCGGATGATGTTGACCGTGATGCTCGGATCGACGTAGCCGATCAGGTCCCAGTCGAGCTCCATCTCACCGTCGATCTTGATGATGTCCTTGCGGCCGAGCTTGCCGCTGGTGACGTTTTTGAGGATGGCAACGGTGCAGGCGAGCTTGTCCAGACCGAGGATCTGGTAGAGCTCCATGGCCTTGCCGGCCGTGATGTGGTCGATGACGATCCCGTTTTGAATCGAATCAATAAGCATAACGTTTCTCCTCCCGTCAGTCGATGCCCAGCAGCTTGAGCATGAGCGCCATGCGGATATAGCGGCCGTTTTTCGCCTGCCTGAAGTAGCAGGCGCGCGGATCGTTGTCCACGGCGGCGGCGATCTCGTTGACGCGCGGCAGCGGGTGCAGGATGCTCATGTCGGGCTTGGCGGTCTCGAGCTTATCCGGCGTGAGGATATAGCTGTCGCGCAGGCGCAGGTAGTCCTCCTCGTTGAAAAAGCGCTCGCGCTGCACGCGGGTCATATACAGCACGTCCAGCTCCGGCATCACGGCCTCGAGCGACGTGGACTGCGTATAGGGAACGCCGGGCTTTTTGAGATACTCGTCCTTCACGTAGCGCGGGAGCTTGAGCTCCTCCGGGGAGATGAGCACGAAGCGGATGCCCGTGCAGCGGCTCATGGCGGCGACGAGCGAGTGCACCGTGCGGCCGAACTTCAGGTCGCCGCACAGGCCGATCGTCAGGTCGTCCAGCCGACCCTTTTCGCGGTAGATGGTCATGAGGTCGGTCAGCGTCTGCGTGGGGTGGTTGTGTCCGCCGTCGCCCGCGTTGATGACCGGGACCTGCGCGTGCATGGACGCGACCAGCGGCGCGCCCTCCTTGGGATGGCGCATGGCGATGATGTCGCTGTAGCAGCTGACGACGCGCACGGTGTCCGCGACGGTCTCGCCCTTGGAGGCGGACGAGCTCTCTGCCGAGGCGACGCTGAGCACCTTGCCGCCGAGCGAGAGCATCGCGCTCTCGAAGCTCAGGCGCGTGCGCGTGGACGGCTCGAAAAACAGCGTGGCGAGGATCTTCCCGTCGCACTTGTGGGCATATTGCTCGGGGTGCTCCATGATCGCGCAGGCGGTGTCGATGAGCTCCATGATCTCCTGCGGGGTCAACTGCATAATGTCGATCAGATGCTTCATATCACGCCTGACTTTCTGCCTGGATCCAGCTCTCGTCGGAGGGGTTTTCGCGGAAGGCCAGCAGCCGCGCGACGTCGGCCTCGGTGATGTAGCCCTCCTGTGCGCCCGTGCTGGCGACGGCGTCCAGATCCGTGAGGCTCACGTTTCTGACCTGCGCTGCGGCGAGCCGCTCCACGCCCTTTTTCATGCCGTAGGTGAAGATGCTCACGACGCCGAGCACCTCCGCGCCGGCTTCACGCAGCGCGTCCACCGCGTCGAGCACGCTGCCGCCGGTGGAGATCAGATCCTCGACGACCACGACCTTCTGCCCCGGGACGAGCTTGCCCTCGATGCGGTTCTGGCGGCCGTGATCCTTGCTGCTCGAGCGGACATAGCCCATCGGCAGGCCGAGCAGATGCGCGGCGATGGCGGCGTGGGCGATGCCGGCCGTGGCCGTGCCCATGAGCACCTGCGCCTGCGGATACTCGCGCCTGACCGTCTCGGCGATGGCGCGCTCGACCAGATCACGCGCCTCGGGCGCGGTCAGGATGAGGCGGTTGTCGCAGTAGATGGGGCTCTTGATGCCGCTGGCCCACGTGAACGGCTCCTGCGGGCGCAGGAACACCGCCTCGATCGAGAGCAGACTGCGCGCAACTTCGTATTTGATATCCATAGCAGTTCCTCCTGATGAAAAAGTCTCTGATCCGGCGCTCAGCCGACGAACGCGGCCACGCACCGGCGATAGGCGGCGACGGGATCGTCCGCCTGCGTGATCGGGCGGCCGACGACGATGTAGTCCGAGCCGATCTCCCGGGCGCGCTCCGGCGTCGTGACGCGCTTCTGGTCGCCGCTCTCCCCGTCGGCAAAGCGCACGCCGGGCGTCACGGTCAGAAAGTCCGCGCCGCAGCGCGCATGGATGCTGCCCGCCTCCAGTGGGGAGCAGACCACGCCGTCAAGACCGGCATCGCGCGCATTGCGCGCATAGTGCAGCACGACCTCGTCGATCGGCGCGTGGATGAGCAGCTCCCGGTCCATGCGCTCCTGATCTGTGGAGGTCAGCTGCGTCACGGCGATGAGCAGCGGGCGCGTGCCGTCCGGCCGGGTCAGTCCCTCGAGCGCGGCGCTCATCATGGCCTTCGTGCCGGCAGCGTGGAGGTTGATGATATCCACATCCAGCGCCGAGAGCGCGGCCATCGCCTTTTTCACCGTGTTCGGGATGTCGTGCAGTTTGAGGTCGAGAAAGATCCTATGGCCGCGCGCGTGGATCTGGCGCACGATGTCCGGCCCTTCGGCATAAAACAGCTCCATGCCGATCTTCACAAACGGCTTCTCGTCCTGAAAGAGGTCGAGAAATGTGAGCGTCTTTTCCCGGCTGTCAAAATCCAGCGCAATGATAACGTCCTTACCCATGATGTGCTCCTCCTATGATGTCCCTGAGATTGTCGATGCCGAAGCGCGCCATCGCGTCCGGCAGAGTTTCAATGATGTGCTTGCAGGCATACGGCTCGACCAGGTTTGCCGCGCCCACACCGACCGCCGTCGCGCCCGCGAGCATCAGCTCCAGAACGTCCTGCGCGCTCGTCACGCCGCCCATGCCCACGATGGGGATGTGCACCGCCTCGTACACCTGATAGACCATGCGCACGGCCAGCGGGAACATACCGGGGCCGGACATGCCGCCGGTCCGGTTGGCCAGCAGCGGGCGGCGGCGCACAAGGTCGATGCGCATACCCGGCAGGGTGTTGATGAGGCTCACGCCGTCCGCGCCCGCGTCCTCACAGGCCTTGGCAACGGCGGCAATGTCCGCCGCCGTCGGCGAGAGCTTGAGGATGATCGGCTTTTTCGTCACGGCGCGCACCGCGCGCGTCACCTCCGCCGCGGCCGACGGCTCCGCGCCGAAGGCAGCGCCGCCGCCGTGGACGTTCGGGCAGGAGATGTTGACCTCCAGCCAGCCGACCTGCGGCTGCGCGTCAAGCCTGGCGCAAACCTCGGCATATTCTTCCACGCTGAAGCCGCTCACATTCGCCATGACCGGCTTGTGAAACACCTTTTTCAGCTCCGGCAGCTCGTGCGCAATGACCGCGTCCACGCCGGGGTTCTGCAGCCCCACCGCGTTGAGCATTCCGCCGGCATACTCGGCGATGCGCGGCGTGGGGTTGCCGAAGCGCGGCGCGCGCGTCGTCCCCTTGAAGGAGAACGTGCCGAGCATATTGATGTCATACAGCTGCGCAAACTCCTGCCCGTAGCCAAACGTGCCGCTGGCCGGGATGATGGGGTTGGCCAGCTCGATCCCGCAGAGCGTTACGGCTGTTGCGGCCATAGGATCTCCTCCTTTGTGAACACGGGCCCGTCCTTGCAGACGCGCTTGCTGCCGTGCGTCGTTTCGCAGGTGCAGCCCATGCACGCGCCGAAGCCGCAGCCCATGCGCGCCTCAAGGCTCAGCTGAGCGTCGAGCGGCGTCGCGCTGCACAGCGCCTGCAGCATGGGCATCGGCCCGCAGGCATACACATAGGTGCCGCCCTCGGGCAGCGCCTCGGTCACGAAGCCGCGCGCGCCCATGGTGCCGTCCTCGGTCACGACCGTGACGGGGATGCCGAGCGCACAAAACGCATCGGCAAGCAGCACCTCTGCCGCCGTGCGAAAGCCGAGCACAGCCAGCGGGCTGCGCCCCTCGGCCACGAGCTGCTGCGCCAGACCGTACAGCGGGGACGCGCCCACGCCGCCGCCGACCAGCAGCGGCCGCGCACCGGCGGGTGCGGTGTCAAAGCCGTTGCCGAGACCGACCAGCAGGTCCAGCTCCGTGCCCGGCGCCAGCGTGCTCAGCTGTGCCGTGCCTGCGCCCGCCACTTTATAATACAGCGTCAGCGCGCCGTCACTCCAGCTGCACACCGACACGGGGCGGCGCAGAAAGCGTCCGGCAAGCCGGATGTCCACAAACTGCCCCGGCGCGGTGATCGCGGCGGTGTCCCCCGTGAGACGCAGACGATACGTCTCACGGGCGACGGGCGCGTTTTCCGCAATGGTGAAACATTCTTGCTGCATGACTTACTCCGCGTGGATCGTGGATACGGCCAGCGTCGTCTCCTCGAGCACGTCGAGCAGCACGCGCACCGTATCGAGCGAGGTAAAGACGGTCACGCCGTTTTCCACCGCGCAGCGCCGGATCGCGGCGCCGTCCTGCGCGTGGACGCTCGAATGGATGGAGCGGGTGTTGATGATGTAGCTGACGTAGCCGCTGCGGATGGAATCGAGAATCTCGTGGCTGCCGTCGCTGATCTTGCCGCGCACGCGCGTGCGGATGCCGAAGGACTTGAGGTAGGCAGCCGTGCCGGCGGTCGCCTCGATGTTAAAGCCCATCTCGTAGAACCGGCGCACAAGCGGCAGGCCCTCGGGCTTGTCCTCATCGGCCAGCGTCACGAACACGGTGCCGTAGTTCTGCACGTTCATGCCGGAGGCCTGCAGCGCCTTGTACATGGCGCGCGAGAGCTTCTTGTCGTAGCCGATGGCCTCGCCCGTGGACTTCATCTCCGGGGAGAGGTAGGCGTCCAGCCCGTGGAGCTTGGCAAAGGAGAACACCGGCGCCTTGACATAGCAGCGCTCTTTTTCCGGCGGATACAGGTCGAAGATGCCCTGCTCCTTGAGGCTCGTGCCGAGGATGACGTTGGTGGCGATGTCCGCGAGCTGATAGCCCGTAGCCTTCGACAAAAACGGCACCGTGCGCGACGAGCGGGGGTTGACCTCGATGATGTAGACATGGTCGCTCTTATCGACGATGAACTGGATGTTATACAGGCCAACGATGCCGATGCCCAGACCGAGCTTCTTGGCATAGGTCAGGATCGTGCCCTTGACCTTGTCGGAGATGGAAAACGGCGGGTAGACGCTGATGGAGTCCCCGGAGTGGACACCGGTGCGCTCGACCAGCTCCATGATGCCGGGCACGAACACGTCTCTGCCGTCGCAGATGGCGTCGACCTCCACCTCGCGGCCGGAGATGTACTTATCGACCAGCACGGGCTTGCCCTCGCCGGTGCGCACGGCATTCTGCAGATAGTGGCGCAGCATCTCGTCGTCGGCCACGATCTCCATGGCGCGGCCGCCCAGCACGAACGACGGGCGCACCAGCACCGGATAGCCCACCGTGTGCGCAGCCTTGAGACCGTCGTCCAGATTCGTCACCGCTGCGCCCATCGGCTGCGGGATGTTCAGCTCGAGCAGCAGCTTTTCAAAGCAGTCGCGGTTCTCCGCGCGCTCGATCGCGGCGCAGTCCGTGCCGATGATCTGTACACCGCGCGTCATGAGCGGCTGCGCCAGATTGATGGCCGTCTGGCCGCCGAGGCTGGCGATCACCTGATCGGCCTGCTCCTCGTGCAGGATGTTCATGACATCCTCGGGCGTGAGGGGCTCGAAATACAGCTTATCGGCGGTCGTGTAGTCGGTGGAGACCGTCTCGGGGTTGTTGTTGATGATGATGGCCTCGTAGCCCGCGCGCCGGATGGTCTGCACCGCGTGGACGGTGGAGTAGTCAAACTCCACGCCCTGACCGATGCGGATCGGACCCGCGCCGAGCACGACGACCTTCTGCTTGTCCGAGCGGCGCGCCTCGCTCTTTGCGCCGGGGGCATAGGTGGAGTAGAAATAGGGGATGTAAGCGCCGGTGTGGCTGGTGTCCACCATCTTGTAGGCGGGGTAGAGCCCCAGCTGCACGCGCTGGGCATACACATCCTCCTCGCGCACGCCCCAGAGCCGCGCGATGTAGGGGTCACAGAAGCCCATCTGCTTGGCCTGCTTGAGCGTCTCTCCGTCGCCCTTGTGCGCGCAGAGCGTCTGCTCCATGTCCACGATGCCGCGGATGGTCTCGAGGAAGTAGGGCGTGATCATCGTCAGTGCAGCGACCTCGTCCACGCTCGCGCCCAGACGCAGCAGCTGCGCGACGGCAAAGAGCCCGTCATCGCGGAACTGGTGCAGGTACTCGGTCAGCTCCGCCTTGGTCATGTTCTGGAACTTCGGCAGCCAGAGGTGCTGCGCGCCGATCTCCAGCGAGCGGACGGACTTGAGCAGGCACTCCTCGAGCGTGCTGCCGATGCCCATGACCTCGCCCGTGGCCTTCATCTGCGTGCCGAGCGTGTTGGCGGCGGTCGAGAACTTATCGAACGGGAAGCGCGGCAGCTTTGCGACCACGTAGTCCAGCGACGGCTCGAACGCGGCCGTCGTGTTGGCGACGGCGATCTCGTCGAGGTTCATGCCGACGGCGACCTTGGCCGTGACGCGCGCGATGGGATAGCCGCTGGCCTTGCTCGCCAGCGCCGACGAGCGGGAGACGCGGGGGTTGATCTCAATGAGGAAGTACTCCGAGGTCTTGGGGTTGAGCGCAAACTGCACGTTGCAGCCGCCCTGGATCTTCAGCGCGCGGATGATCTTGATCGCGCTGTCGTTGAGCATCTTCATGTCATGGTCGCTGAGCGTCATGATCGGCGCGACGACGGCGGAGTCGCCGGTGTGCACGCCCACGGGGTCGATGTTCTCCATGCCGCAGATGGTGATGGCGCGGTCGGACGCATCGCGCATGACCTCGAACTCGATTTCCTTATAGCCCTTGACGCTCTTTTCGATCAGCACCTGATGGATGGGCGAGAGCTTGAACGCCTGCATGCCCAGCTCGACGAGCTGCGCCTCGTCGTCGGCAAAGCCGCCGCCCGTGCCGCCGAGCGTGAACGCCGGGCGCAGCACGACCGGATAGCCGATGGCCGCGGCCGCGGCCTTGGCCTCCTCGAGGCCGTAGGTGATCTGCGACGGGATGACCGGCTCACCGATGCTCTGGCAGAGCTCCTTGAACTGCTCGCGGTCCTCGGCACGGCGGATGCTGTCGCTGTCCGTGCCGAGAAGCTCAACCTGGCACTCCTTGAGCACGCCCTTCTGCTCGAGCTGCATCGCCAGATTCAGACCGGTCTGGCCGCCGATGCCCGGGACGATTGCATCCGGACGCTCCTTGCGCAGGATACGCGCCACATACTCCAGCGTCAGCGGCTCCATGTACACCTTGTCCGCGACGGAGGTATCCGTCATGATCGTGGCGGGGTTGGAGTTGACGAGAATGACCTCGTACCCCTCCTCCTTGAGCGACAGGCACGCCTGCGTGCCGGCATAGTCAAACTCAGCGGCCTGACCGATGACGATCGGGCCGGAGCCGATGATCATAATTTTCTTCAGATCCGTTCTCTTGGGCATGTGATTTCCTCCTCAGTACGTAAAAGTCCTGTATGTCATGTATTTCATATGTAAATGAAGGGCGCTCAGTCCTGCGCGTCCTGCCAGACGACGGCGCCGCCGCAGACGTTGCGCACGCACCGCCCGTAGACCGTCTGTCCGGCGAAGGGCGTGCTCTTTCCCATGGAGCAAAACTGCGCCGGGTCGATGCGGTACTCCGTGTTCAGGTCCCAGACGGCATAATCGTCCGCGCGCAGCGGGAAGCCGAAGCGCTTTCTGGGGTTGACCGCCATGAGCTCCACGAGCTTGTCGAGCGTCAGCACGCCGGTGCGCACAAGGTGGGTATAGAGCACGGGAAACGCCGTCTCAAGGCCGACGATGCCCATGGCGCTCCCGGCGAGGCCCCTGGCCTTTTCCTGCGCGCTGTGCGGCGCGTGGTCGGTCGCGATCATGTCCACCGTGCCGTCGAGGATGCCCTCGATGAGCGCCTGCCGGTCGGCCTGCGCGCGCAGGGGCGGGTTCATCTTGAAGCTGCCGTCCTCGCGCAGGTCGTCCTCGGTCAGCACGAGGTAGTGCGGTGCGGTCTCGCAGGTGACGTCCAGCCCCTGCGCCTTCGCCCGGCGGATGAGCGCCACACTCTCCTTGGTGGACACGTGGCACATATGATAGGCGCAACCTGTCTCGCGCACCAGCTCGAGATCGCGCTCCAGCTGCCGCCACTCACTCTCGCTGCTGATGCCCTTGTGCCCGTGGGCGCGGGCATACGCGCCGTCGTGGATATAGCCGCCGTGCAGGAGGGTGTTGTCCTCGCAGTGCGCGGCGATGAGCTTGCCGAGGCTTGCCGCCTTGCGCATCGCGGCGCGCATCACGTCCGCATCCTGCACGCCGCTGCCGTCGTCGGAAAAGCCGGCGACATAGGGCGCGAGCTGCTCCATGTCCGCAAGCTCCCTGCCGCCGCGGTGCGCGGTGATCGCGCCGTAGGGCGTCACATCGATGACCGCATCCGTGCGGATGCGCTCCAGCTGGGGGGCAAGCGTCTGCAAACTGTCCGGCGCCGGATCCAGATTGGGCATGGCGCACACGCGGCTGTATCCGCCGTGCGCCGCAGCAAGCGTGCCGGACGAAATGGTCTCCTTATAAGAAAAACCTGGCTCACGGAGATGTACATGCACATCTACGAAACCAGGTAATACCACGAAAGAAGAAATATCAAGTTCGTCACCGGCAATGCTGCCGCTGCCAAGAAAAGCAGAATCACGGTTGTCGGAAAAAAGATCCCACCCAAATGCCTGCATATTCTCTGCGGCCGCAACCATTTTTCCTCACCTCATTTCTGCCGAATCGCAAATTTTTGATATGATATCACATAATCGCCCGGTCTGTCAACAAATCCGGCGGCTTTGCGCGCCGTCTTTTTGCACGAAAAATTCCGCCATTTTCCGTCCCGCGTTGACACGCATCTCTGCGCCAAGAACCGGATACAGACAGACACGGCGGCGCGCCCTGACGGGCGCGCCGCCATGTGCTTCAAATCAGCTTCAGCACCCCGTCGCCGTAGTCGGCGCAGGTCGCGCCGTCCGGCTGGCCGGTGATGACGACCGGGCAGGCGTCGAGCGCCGCCTCGAGCCGGTCCGCCGCGGCCGCGCGGCCAATGTGCCGCAGCAGCATGACCTCTGCGCGCAGGATGCTCTGGGGGTTGGCGTAGTCGCCCATGCCGCGCTCGATCATGCGCGGGGCCGAGCCGTGGATGGCCTCAAACATGGCGTAGCGGTCGCCGATGTTGGCGCTGCCCGCCGTGCCGACGCCGCCCTGGAGCTGCGCGGCCTCGTCGGTGATGATATCGCCGTAGAGGTTCGGCAGCAGCAGCACCTGAAACTGCCCGCGCACCCGCTCGTTGACGAGGTTCGCCGCCATGATATCAATATAGTAGTCATCGACGGTGATCTCGGGATAGTCGGCGGCCACCTCGTGGCAGAGGGCGGTGAACTTGCCGTCCGTCTTTTTGAGGATGTTCGCCTTCGTGACGACGGTCACGCGCGTCTTGCCATTGCGCCGGGCATAGTCGAACGCCGCGCGGGCGATGCGGCGCGTGCCGGGGTCGGTCGTGACCTTGAAGTCCACGGCCATGCCGGGCAGCTCCACGCCGCGGCTGCCGAGGGCGTACTCGCCCTCCGTGTTCTCGCGGAAGAACGTCCAGTCGATGCCCTGCTCGGGAATGGTCACGGGGCGGACGTTCGCGTAGAGGTCGAGCGCGCGGCGCAGCTTCACGTTCGCGCTCTCGAGCCCGCCGCCCATGGGCGTCGTCGTCGGACCTTTGAGCAGCACGTCGCAGGCCAGAATTTCCGCGAGCACATCGTCCGGCACGGCCTGATTGCAGGCCAGCCGGTTTTCGATCGTGAGGCCGCGGATGCGCCGCAGGGCGATGCTGCCGCGCGCGATCTCGTCGGCGAGCAGCGCCTCGAGCACGCGCACCGCCTGCTCCATGATGATCGGGCCAATACCGTCGCCGTCCACAAGGCCGATGGTCACGGTCGCTTTTTTCGTATAGTCCACCCGCTCGGCGGTCATGCCCGCGACGCGGGCCTGCTGCTCAGTCAGCAGGGTGCGAAACGCCGCACAGGCGCGGTCAATATCGTTCATAGTGCATGCTCCTTTGTGTAGTTGAGCAGTCCGCCGGCGAGCAGGATGGCCTGCTGCCGCTCGGTGAGGCTGCACACGACGGGGTAGGATTTGCCCGCCGCCGTGTCCGTGAGCGTCAGTTTCCCCGCTGCCATGCCGGTGCGGATATCGTCGATGCGCAGCCGCGCGCCGGGCTGCAGCGCGTCATAATCCGCCGGATCGGCAAACGTCAGCGGCAGGATGCCGGCGTTGATGAGGTTGGCCGCATGGATGCGCGCGAAGCTCTTGGCCACGACGCAGCGGATGCCGAGATACATCGGCACGAGCGCCGCGTGCTCGCGCGACGAGCCCTGCCCGTAGTTGCTGCCGCCGACGATGATGCCGTCCCCGGCCGCCCTGGCGCGCGCCGGGAAGGTCGGGTCGCAGACCGTGAAGCAAAACTCCGACAGCTTCGGGATGTTCGAGCGATACGGCAGGATCTTCGCCCCCGCCGGCATGATGTGGTCGGTCGTGATGTTGTCGCCCACCTTGAGCACGAGCTCCGCCGTGAGCGTGTCGGCAAAGGGCCTGCTGCGCGGGAAGGGCTGGATGTTCGGCCCGCGCAGCACCTCCACCGCGTCCGCCTCGTCCGCCGGGGCGGGCGGCAGCACGGCGCTGTCGTCGATGCGAAACTGCTCCGGCAGCGTGACGGCCGGCATGGGGCCGAGCGTCTGCGGGTCAGTGATCGTGCCGGTGAGCGCGGCGGCGACGGCTGTCTCCGGGGACACGAGGTAGACCTGCGCGTCCTTCGTGCCGCTGCGGCCGAGGAAGTTGCGGTTGAACGTGCGCAGGCTCACGCCGCCGGAGTTGGGCGAGAAGCCCATACCGATGCACGGGCCGCACGCGCACTCGAGCAGGCGCGCGCCGCTGGCGAGGATGTCCGTGAGCGCGCCGCAGTCAGAGAGCATGGTCAGCACCTGCTTCGACCCCGGCGAGATGGACAGGCTCACGCCCGGGGCGATGGTCCTGCCCTTGAGCAGGGCTGCGACCTTGAGCATATCGAACAGGGACGAATTTGTGCACGAGCCGATGCAGACCTGATCGACCTTCGTGCCCGCGAGCGTTTCCACGGGGACGACGTTGTCCGGGCTGTGCGGGCAGGCGATCATGGGCTGCAGCGTGTTGAGGTCGATGTCAATGATGCGGTCATAGCGCGCGTCCGGGTCGCTCGCTAGGGGAATAAAGTCCGCCTCGCGCCCCTCGGCGGCGAGGAAGGCGCGCGTCACGTCGTCCGACGGGAAGATGGACGTCGTCGCGCCGAGCTCGGTGCCCATGTTCGTGATCGTGGCGCGCTCGGGCACGGACAGCGCCGCGATACCCGGCCCGCCCCACTCGATGATCGCGCCGACGCCGCCCTTGACCGACAGGATGCGCAGCAGCTCGAGGCTGATGTCTTTGGCCGTGACGTAGGGCCGCAGCGTGCCGGTGAGGTTGACCTTGAACATTTTCGGCATGGTGATGTAGTACGCGCCGCCGCCCATGGCGACCGCGACGTCCATGCCCCCCGCGCCGAAGGCCAGCATGCCGATGCCGCCGCCGGTGGGCGTGTGGCTGTCCGAGCCGATGAGCGTCCTGCCCGGCTTGCCGAAGCGCTCGAGCTGCACCTGGTGGCAGATGCCGTTGCCCGGGCGGGAGAACCAGACGCCATGCTTTTTGGCCACGGTCTGGAGATAGCGGTGGTCGTCCGCGTTTTCAAAGCCGGACTGCAGCGTGTTGTGGTCGACATAGGCCACGCTCAGCTCGGTCTTCACACGCGGGATGCCCATCGTCTCAAACTCCAGATAGGCCATCGTGCCGGTTGCGTCCTGTGTGAGCGTCTGGTCAATGCGCAGCGCGATCTCGCTGCCGGGCGTCATGTCGCCGTGCAGCAGGTGCGCGCGGATAATCTTCTGAGCAAGCGTTTCACCCATGATTTTTCAGCCTCCCAATCATACTTTCCTTGGCGTGGATGGTGTGCTCGGTCGTGAGCGTGGCGGCGCGGTCGGCGTCTCCGGCGGCGATGGCGTCGAAGATGGCGCGGTGCTCCTTCACGACCTGCGCCGTGCGCTTCGCGTCGGCAATGGACGCCTTGCGGTAGCGGCGGGTCTTGCGGTGCAGCGGGACGAGTGTGTCGCTGATGACGGCGTGGCCGCTCATGTCGCAGATGACGTCGTGGAACTGGTCGTCCATCTCGCGCAGGTGCTCGGCGTCGCGCTTTTCAAAGTAGAATTCCTGCAGGTCCAGAATGTGGCGCAGGCGCGCAAGCCCCTCGGGCGAGACGTTTTTCGCCGCGTAGTAGGACGCGAGCCCCTCGATCCGGCAGCGGATGTCCATGATGTCCACCAGATCCTCGGCCGTGATGCCGAGCACGACGGAGCCCTTGCCGGTGTCGGCGATGAGGTGCTCCTGCTCGAGGCGGCGCAGCGCCTCGCGGATGGGCGTGCGGCTGACGTTGAGCTGCTCGACGAGCTTCAGCTCCGTGAGCACCTCGCCGCGCGGGTACACGCCCTGAATGATATCGGATTCCAGCCGCTCAAACACCTGATCGGCCAGCGTAACGGTACGGAAATCTTTCATACTGCGCCTCCTGTCAGACCTGCGCGAAGCGGCCGGGCGCCAGCTCCGCGATCTTGGCTTTGAGTTCCTTGACGGACAGGACGGTCTGGCGGCCGTCCTCGTATTCCGCATCCACCCAGCCCTTGAGCGCGAGCACGAGCGGGTCGTGCTTGTCGATCTGTTTTTCGCCGGTCAGGTGGTAGTTCTGGTTGATCCAGTAGGCGATGCCCGCGAGGCCGGACGTCTTGCCGACCTGCACGGACGCCGGGCGGTTGAGCAGCTTCTCGGTGTCGAAGATCGTGTAGATCTCGGCGTCCTTGAGCAGGCCGTCGGCGTGGATACCGGCGCGCGTGGCGTTGAAGTCGCGCCCGACGAACGGCGTCATCGGTGGGATGTCGTAGCCGATCTCGTGCTGGAAGTAGTCGGCGATCTCGGTGATGACCGTCGGGTCCATGCCGTCGAGCGAGCCGCGCAGCGACGCATACTCGAACACCATCGCCTCGAGCGGGATGTTGCCCGTGCGCTCGCCGATGCCCAGCAGCGAACAGTTGACCGCGCACGCGCCGTAGAGCCACGCGGTCGAGGCGTTGACGACGGCCTTGTAAAAGTCGTTGTGCCCGTGCCACTCGAGGCACTCGCTCGGCACGTCGGAGTACTGCTGCAGGCCGTAGATGATGCCGGCCACGCTGCGCGGCAGCGCCGCCTCCGTGTAGGGGATGCCGTAGCCCATCGTGTCGCACGCGCGGATCTTGACCGGGATGCCCGCCTGACGCGAGAGCTTTTGCAGCTCGTTGACAAACGGCACGACAAAGCCGTAAAAGTCGGCGCGCGTGATGTCCTCGAGGTGGCAGCGCGGGACGACCCCGGCCTCAAACGCATCGGCCACGGTGGCAAGGTAGTAGTCCATGGCCTGCTTTCTGGTCATTTTCATCTTCTTGAAGATGTGGTAGTCGCTGCAGCTGACGAGGATGCCCGTCTCGCGGATGCCGAGGTCGCGCACGAGGCGAAAGTCCTCCTTTGTCGCGCGGATCCACGTCGTGATCTCCGGGAACTTCAGCCCCAGCTCCATGCACTTTTCGAGTGCCTCGCGGTCTTTTTTGCTGTAGATGAAAAACTCCGTCTGCCGGATGATGCCATACGGCCCGCCGAGCCGGGACAGGTACTTATAAATGTTGACGATCTGGTCGACCGTGTACGGCTCCACAGACTGCTGCCCGTCGCGCAGGGACGTGTCCGTGATCCAGATCTCCTCGGGCATGTTCATCGGCACGCGCCGGTGGTTGAACGGCACCTTCGGCACCATTCCCTGCGTGTAGATGTCGCGCTGGAGGTTCGGCTCCGCCACGTCCTGGAGCGAATATTTATACGCATTCTGCTCCAGTAAATTCGTCTTTCCGGATATTTCAAGCATGGCAGTGGGGCTCCTTTCTGTTGCTCTGTATTATTGTATACAATTATACACATGATCGCGCCGTTGTCAACGCGCAAATGTTCACAATTTTCCGCTTGCTTTCCGGTCGGATGCTGGTATAATACAAAATCGTTCAAAATTGAACTATTTTGGGAGGCGACCATCGTGCTCAACGCATCTCAGGTCTATACGTACACGCGCCGCATCCTCGACGCTTACGCCGCCATCATGCAGCCGCTGAGTGCGGAGCTGGACATGGCGCAAAATGCCGTGGACATTCTGCTCTTTCTGGCCAACAATCCGGGGCTGGACACCGCGCGCGACATCTGCACGTACCGGAAGCTCAAGCCGGGCATCGTGTCGTTCCACGTAGACAATCTCGTGCGCGGGGGCTACCTGCTGCGCACGCGCGACCCCGGCGACCGCCGCCGCTGCCGGCTCGTGTGCACAGACAAGGCAGCGCCGATCATCGCGCGCGGCCAGGCGCTGCAGGAGCAGTTCGCCGCGCAGATGTCCGCGGGCCTCGCGCCCGACGCGCTCGAAACGTTCCAGCAGTGTCTGACGGCGTTCGCGCAGAATCTCGACCGCATGGCCAACAGGGAGGAAAGTTAAATGCAGCAGGACAAAACATTTCTCGGCACGGAGCCGGTCGGACAGCTCCTGCGCCGGCTTGCGATCCCGACGGTGATCGCGCAGCTCGTGAACATGCTCTACAACATCGTCGACCGCATCTACATCGGCCACATTCCCGAGGTCGGCAGCAGCGCGCTGACGGGCGTGGGCGTGTGCCTGCCGATCATTCTGATCGTGTCGGCCTTCGCGTGCTTCACGGCCTCGGGCGGCGCGCCGCGCGCGTCGATCTACATGGGGCGCGACGATATGGACAGCGCGGAAAAGACGCTCGGCGGCTGCTTCACGCTGCAGATCGGCATCTCCGTCGTGCTCACGGCGGCGCTGCTCCTCTGGGGGCGCGAGGCGCTGCTCGCCTTCGGCGCGAGTGAAAACACCATTGACTACGCCGCGGGCTACCTGCATATTTATGCATTCGGCACGCTCTTTGTCGAGCTCACGCTGGGCATGAACGCCTTCATCACGGCGCAGGGCTTTGCCAAGGTGGGTATGTACACGGTGCTCATCGGCGCGGCGGCGAACATCATTCTCGACCCGGTCTTTATCTTTGCGCTGGGCATGGGTGTGCGCGGCGCGGCGCTGGCGACCGTGCTCTCGCAGGGGCTCTCGTGCGCGTGGGTGCTGGTGTTCCTGTGCGGGAAGAAGGCGTTTTTGCGCCTGCGGCGGGAAAACCTCTTCGTCTCGCCGAAGCTCATCCTGCCGTGCGTGGCGCTCGGCCTGGCCACGTTCACGATGCAGGCGAGCGAGAGCGTCATCTCCGTGTGCTTCAACGCTTCCCTGCTCAAGTACGGCGGCGACATCGCCGTCGGCGCCATGACGATCCTCACGAGCGTGATGCAGTTTGCCATGCTGCCGCTGCAGGGCATCGGTCAGGGCGCACAGCCGATCACGAGCTACAACTTCGGCGCAAAGAACACCGACCGCGTGCGCGAAACGTTCCGTCTGCTGCTGAAGGTGTGCCTGATCTACTCCGTCTCGCTCTGGCTGCTCATCGAGCTCTTCCCCGGCCTGTTCGCGCGCATCTTCACGCCGGACACGGAGCTCATCGCCTTCACGGCGCGCGTGCTGCGCATCTACTGCGCGGGCCTGTTCCTGTTCGGCATCCAGATCGCCTGCCAGATGACATTCGTGTCCATCGGCAGCGCGGTGTGCTCGATCATCGTGGCCGTGCTGCGCAAGTTCGTGCTGCTCCTGCCGCTGATCTATCTGCTGCCGGCGCTGCTGCCCGACCAGACGACGGCCGTGTATCTGGCCGAGCCGGTCGCGGACGTCATTGCCGTCACGTGCACGGCCATCCTGTTTGCGACGCAGTTTCGCAAAGCCCTGCACAAGCTCGAAGCAAACGCCTGACCTGCTTTTTCGCTCCCCCGGCGCGCGGCCCGGCCCGCGCGCCTGGGTTTTTGCTGAATGATTCAAAAATTTGAAACGCCATTATCAAAAATGCAAAATCATCCCGCCGTTGACAACCGCCGCCCCGGCGCGTACAATGACAGCCACATTCATTCGAGAGGAGCTGCAAGCCATGCGCAATTCGTTTTTCAGCCGCAAAAACGACAGCACCGCGACCACGTACGCGGCCGGCTTCGCATGCTCTGACGCGAATACCAACAACAATAGCGTCCTCCTGCTTACCATCGACACTGTGCTTGCAGTGTCGATTTTTGTTATACTCGGCATTCTGGGCATTACGCCGCCAACAGGACGCGCCAAACCGGTATTCGTGGGATAACACGACAGCACTTGGTATACCAAGAGTCGGCCCCGACCGTTTTGGTCGGGGCCGATTTTTTTGTATAAAAAACGAAATGGTCGGAAAGGAAACCTGTCATGGAAAAGAAAAAAGTTGGATTTGCCAGCGGTATCGGCTTCATCCTCGCCGCCGCCGGCAGCGCCGTGGGCCTCGGCAATCTCTGGGGCTTCCCGTACAAGACGTCGCAAAACGGCGGCGCCGCCTTCGTGCTCATCTACATCGCGTGCGTGCTGCTCATCGGCTTTGTCACGATGCTCAGCGAGATCTATCTCGGCCGCCGCTCGCAGGCAAACCCCTTGACCGCCTACAAGATGGTCAACAAAAACCTCGGCTGGTGCGGCCTCGTGGCGATCATGATCCCCGCGTTCATCATCTGCTACTACTCCGTGCTCGGCGGCTGGACGACGAAGTACGCGCTCAACTCCTTCAGCGGCAACGCGGGCATCGTTAGCACGTTCTCCGTCAACACGGGTGAGGTCATTCTCTACACGGCGCTGTTTCTCGTGCTGAGCGTGACGATCATCATGGGCGGCGTCAAGGACGGCATCGAGAAAGCCTCCAAGGTGCTCATGCCGGTGCTGTTCTGCATCCTCGTCGCCATCGCCATCTACGCGCTGACGCTCGGCAGCGGCGTGCGCGAGGGCCTGGCGTTCTACCTCAAGCCCGATTTCTCCGGCATCACGTTCAAGTCCGTGCTCGTGGCCATGGGCCAGGCGTTTTACTCCCTGTCGCTCGGCATGGGCATCATGATCACCTACGGCTCCTACACCGGCAAGGAGGTCAACCTCGTGCGCTCCACCGCCATGGTCTGCGTGTTCGACACGCTCGTGGCGCTGCTGGCCGGTCTGGCCATCTTCCCGTCCGTCGCGCACTTTGACCCCTCCCTGCTCGGCAGCAGCAAGGGCGTCGCGCTCATGTTCATCATCCTGCCGCAGGTGTTCGAGTCCATGGGCAGCGTGGGTCAGGTCGTGTCGTTCGCGTTCTTCGTCATGGTCGACATCGCGGCCATCACGTCCGTCGTGTCCCTGATCGAGGTCGTGACGCAGTTCGTCATCCAGAAGTTCCACGTCCACCGCAAGCGGGCCGCGCTCGTCGTCGCGTGCGTGTGCTTCGTCGTGTCGATCCCGATCGGCATCTCGCTCGGCCACGTCGCCATCCTCGAGGAGTCCAGCCCCGCGCTGTTCGGGCTCGACTGGCTGACGTTCTTTGACGAAGTGACCAACACCGTGCTCATGCCCGTGTGCGCACTGTTCTCGTGCATCGTCGTCGGCTGGTTCATCACGCCCAAGCGCGCCGTGGCCGAGATCGAGGCCGAGGGCACGCACATGGCCGGCTGGCTCAAGAAGGTCTACGCCGTCATGATCCGCTTCGTGACGCCGGCGCTCATCCTCATCGTCGAGATCGGCGGCCTGCAGAGCGAGATCGCAGCCGGCAACACCGCCGTCATCGTCTTTGCCTACGCGCTCGTGGCGCTGTGCGTGGTGGCGTACTTCGCCTTCTTCCGCAATCGAGACACCGGCACGAACGCCGACGAAAAGCTCTCCGGCGACTACCCTGTGTAACATTCCCTACGCACACCGGTACGGTTTTTCACCGTACCGGTGTTTTTTTCATGTCAAATCCGTTAAAAATCGCGCAAATTGCGGTTGAAATGTTGGGAAGAAGCAGGTATAATGAAAATGTCAGTCAGTATGACAGTTATAATGAACAAATTGGAGGCACGCCCATGTCGCTGCAGGAGGTGCGGGAACAGAATATTGCTCTCGTGACGCAGACGGCACTAGCGTGCTTTGTGGAAAACGGCATCGACAAGACGACCATCCGCGACATTGCGCACCGCGCGGGGCTGACCGAGCGCTCGGTCTACCGCTACTTTGCCACGAAGGACGAACTTGTGGTCGCGGCGGCCTTCCTCTACTGGGATCGGGCCAAGGCGCAGGCAGCGCAGGCGCTCGTCTCGGCGCGGCAGCCGGGCATGACCGGCATCGAGGAGATCCGCGTGCTGCTGCACAGCTACGCGGGGCTGATCTTCACCGACCCCGCGGGCATCCGCTTCTCGCTCGACGCGGAGGTCGCGCTGTACAACGCCGGCCGGCAGCACGCGGTCGTCAACCGCCCGCCGGAGCGCTTTGAGGTCGCCCCCGGCCCGATCGCGGCGGCCATCCGCCGCGGCCTCGCCGACGGGACGGTCGATCCCGACGCCGATGTCAAGATGCTCTATTACAACGCCTACGACGCGATCCTCGGCGTCATCCAGCGTATGTCCGTCGGCGTGCCGAGCGTGCACGAGCTCGACGGGCACGCGCGCATCGACGCGCTGTGCGAGCAGTTCACGCGCGCATTCGCAGTGCCGCCACCGGGAGAAAAAGGAACAGGGAATACCTTTTAAATAGTACCCGTCATTGAAGGAGGAAAAGGCATGGCAAAACGACCGAATATTCTCAAGCTGGCCACGAAGATCAGTCTTGAGAGCATGACGTACACCGGCATCACGTACAACGATCCCGAGTACAAGATCCTCGAGCCGATCATCGACGATGAGATGTGTGCGATCATGATGCACCTGCGCCTGGAGGCCAACCGCACCGTGGAGGACGTGGCCAAGCGCGCAAAGCAGAGTGTGGAATACACGCAGACGCAGCTCGACAAGCTCGCCAAGACCGGCGCGGTGCGCTACCGCTACGTCGACGGCAAGCGCTGCTACTTCTACCCCATCTGGGTGCCGGGCATCATGGAGGGCATCCTTGCCAACCGCGAGCAGTGCGACAAGTATCCCGTGCTCGGCGAGAGCTTTGAGGCATACACCCGCCGCCGTCCGGAGATGCTCGCACCGATGCTCGACTCCGGCAAGACCGGCATGTTCTTCATGCGCGTCATGCCCGTCATGAGCGCGATCGAGAACGACACGCGCACGGCGTCCTATGACGAGCTCAAGACGCTCATCGAAAACGCGACCGCCATCAGCGTCGGCCCGTGCTCGTGCCGCCGGGCCCGCCGCCTCATGGGCGAGGGCTGCGGCCACCTTGAAGAGGACATGTGCATGTACCTCAACGACAACGCCGTCTGCTATTCCGAGCAGGGCTATCACCGGCTCATCACGAAGGAAGAAGCGTATGAGATCCTCCGCCGCGCCGAGGACAACGGTCTCGTGCACGAGATCAACCAGACCCCCGGCTTTGAGGACGCGACCGCCATCTGCAACTGCTGCGGCTGCTCGTGCTTCGCGCTGCGCATCGAGGAGCTGTTCCGCACGCCGCGCGCCATCCGCTCGAATTACATCGCCCGCGTGGACAAGGAAAAGTGCGTCGCCTGCGGCCAGTGCGTCGAAAACTGCCAGACCAACGCGCTCAAGCTCGGCCAGAAGCGCTGCACGACCGATCCGCACATTTCCGATACCTATGACACCGACGCCAGCGTGCCCTACGACCGCCGGAGCTATGACCCGGAATTCCGCACGAACCGCTCGGACGTCATGCCCAGCGGCACCGCGCCGTGCAAGGCCGTTTGCCCGCTGAACATCCCGGTGCAGGGCTGCCTGCAGCTGCTGTCCGTCGGCAGATACGACGACGCCGCGGCGCTCATCCGGCAGGCCACGCCGTTCCCGGAGCTGTGCGGCAGCGTGTGCGGCCGCCAGTGCGAAAAGGTCTGCACCCGCAACCAGATCGACTCCGCCGTCGCCATTGCCGACGTGTGCAGAACGCTCGTCCGGCGCGAGCTGGACGCTGGCAAGGTCATTTTGCCGCCGGCGAAAAACCCGTCCGGCATCCCCCATACGGAAAAGATCGCCGTCATCGGCGCCGGCCCCGCCGGACTGAGCTGCGCCTATTTCCTCCGGCAGCAGGGCTACCCCGTGACCGTGCTGGAAAAGGACACGGTGCTCGGCGGCGCACCGGCAACGCTCATCCCGTCGTTCCGGCTCGACCGCAAGGCCTATGACGCCGAGATCGACGTGCTCGCGCGCATGGGCGTGGAGTTCCGCACCGGCGTGGAAGTCGGCAAGGACACGACGCTCGACGCGCTGCGCGCAGAAGGCTACAAGGCGTTCTTCCTCGGCATCGGCGCCGGAAAGCAGAGCAAGGACGCGCCGGCCGGCGCCGTGGACGCACGCAGATACCTGCACCGGAAAAGACACACCGTCAAGGGCAGCGTGGTCGTGCTCGGCGGCGGGAAAGAGGCCGTTGACTGTGCGCGCGCCGCGCGCAAGGGCGGCGCTGCAAGCGTGACCGTCGTCGCCGGAGCGATCCAGGCGGACATCTCCGAGGCCAAGAAGGAAGGCATCGCGTTCCGCGCACCGTTCGCGGTGCAGGAGATCCGCGACGGCGCGGTGTCCATCCGCAGCCTGCACGGCGATAAGACCGAGGAGCTTGCCGCAGACACGGTCTTTGCTGCCGAGGGCTACGTCCCGGCGGCGGACGCCTTCACCGCCGCATCCGGCGTGTGCCTGAATGCCGACGGCTTTGTCGGTGCCGACGCCGTGACCCGCCAGACCGGCGAGGCCGACGTCTTTGCCGGCGGCGCTGCGACCGGCGCGCATGACGTTGCGCGCGCGATCGCCGAGGGCCGCGAGGCCGCGATCTCGATCCACCGCTTCGTGCACAGCAACCAGAGCTTCGTGATCGGCCGCGACAAGCGGGACTATAAGCCGCTGGCGCGCAGCAGCGTCGGCGTTGCGATCGACGAGCTGGAGTCCGCGCCCCGGCAGGCAGCGGAAAACGGCCTGCTCAGCGACGCGCAGCTGCACTGCGAGGCCGGGCGCTGCCTCGGCTGCGGCACCGTGGTGCTCAACGAGGATCAGTGCATCGGCTGCGGCATCTGCACGACCAAGTGCAAGTTTGACGCCATCCATCTCGAGAAGGTCAACGACACGCACGGCCGCGGCTATTTCCGCACCCTGCTGACGGTTGCGAGCAATGCGCCCGCCGCCGGCCGCCGCTTCGTGCGCAAGAAGCTGCAGCACTGAGGACGCCGCCATGCATGAGATCGGCGTCGTGCGCGCAATGCTCAAGACCGTCACCGATTACGCGGCGGCAAAAGGCGTCAGCCGCGTCTCGGAGATCGTGGCCGACTGCGGCGAGCTCTCGCTCGTCATCCCGCAGTATGTCGAGCAGATCTATCCGACGGTCGTCAAGGGCACGCCGTTTGCAGACACGAAGCTCATCGTCAACATCGTGCCCGGCATGGCCGAGTGCGACGACTGCGACGAGATCTTCAATGTCATCGCGTGCAACGGGCATTGCCCAAACTGCAACAGCTTCAACAAAACGGTGCTGTCCGGCAGGGACTTCACCGTCCGGGAGATTCATGTCCCGGAAGAACGTAACCCAGGGTCCGGAGAGACCTAAAACATAGAAGGAGCGTATTACATGAACGAAAAGTACAACGCATTGTTCACCCCCTGGAAGATCGGCAATGTGGAGATCAAAAACCGCATTGTGCAGTGCTCCATGGGCGGCACGTCCCTGTTCGGCTGGATGGAGCCGAACCACTTTGACAAGGAAGCAGCCTACTTCCTGCTCAACCGCGCACAGGATGGCGTGGGCCTGATCCTGCCCGGTATGCAGTGCATCCGCGACCCGCTGGGCATCCCCGGCCGCAAGTGGCTGTACCAGAACGACCAGATGTTCAAGCAGCTCAAAGAGTACATGGTCGAGTTCCATAAGACGGGTGCGAAGCTGTTCATCCAGCTCGCCGCCGGCATGGGCCGCTCCATGGCCATCAACGGCTGGATGACGAAGCTGGCCAAGAACAACGTCCTCAACAAGATCGCCAGCCCCATCGTGGACGTGCAGTACATCTGCGCCTCCGCGTCCGAGGTGCCGAACCGCTGGAAGGAGGACGTCATGTCCCGCCCGCTGACGGTCAAGGAGATCGAAGACATGGTCTACGCCTTCGGCCAGACCGCCAAGAAGCTGCGCGCCGCCGGCGTCGACGGCGTGGAGATCCACGCCGTGCACGAGGGCTACCTGCTTGACCAGTTCACCATGGCCAACTGGAACCACCGCACCGACAAATACGGCGGCTCGTTCGAGAACCGCTTCCGCTTCCCGGTCGAGATCGTGCAGGAGATCAAGCGTCAGGCCGGCTCCGACTTCCCGGTGTCGCTGCGCTACTCCGTCGTGTCCAAGACCAAGGCGTGGGGCAAGGGCGCCATGCCGTACGAGACCGACTTCGTCGAGTTCGGCCGCGATATGCCGGAGTCCGAGAAGGCCGTCAAGTACCTCGAGGACGCGGGCTACGATATGTTCAACTGCGACAACGGCACCTACGACGCCTGGTACTGGGCACATCCGCCGCAGTACATGCCCGATAACTGCAACCTCGAGTATGTCGAGCACATCAAGCAGTTCACGAGCCGCCCGGTCGTCTGCGCCGGCCGCATGGACCCCGTGAAGGCCGCCGAAGAGATCGCCGCCGGCCGTCTCGACGCCGTGGCCATCGCGCGCCAGAACCTCGTCGACCACGAGTGGGTCCACAAGATCCTCAGCGGCCACGAGGATGAGATCAAGCCCTGCATCCGCTGCCACAACGGCTGCTTCAACATGTCGAAGTTCAAAGGCACCGCGAACCTCCAGAGCATGGACGACTCCCTGCACCTGGCCCGCTGCGCCCTGAACCCGACGACCATGCAGCACAACAAGTACAAGATCGTCCCGACCCGCCATCCGAAGAAGGTCGCCATCATCGGCGGCGGCATCGGCGGCATGGAGTGCGCGCTCGTGCTCAAGCAGCGCGGCCACACCCCGGTCATCTTTGAAAAGACCGGCGAGCTCGGCGGCCTGTTCCTCACCGCGTCCGCGATGAGCTTCAAGGAGAACGACAAGGAGCTCATCCGCTGGTACCTCAACGAGGTCGCCAAGGAGGGCATCGACGTGCGCCTGAACACCGAGGTCACGGACGTGAACACCCTGCGCGGCTTTGACGAGATCATCGTCGCCAGCGGCTCCATCCCGCGCACCATGCCGTCCATCCCCGGCTTTGAGAAGACGCTCACGTTCACCGAGCTGCTCAAGGACAAGAAGGAAGTCGGCGACAAGGTCCTGTTCATCGGCGGCGGCCAGTCGTCCTGCGAAGCGGCGTATGACCTTGTCCTTCAGGGCAAGCACCCCATCATCGTCGAGTACGCGAACGACCTCGTCGCGGCACAGGCCACCTGCCTTGCCAACACGTCCTTCCTGCGTGACGCGATGGAGTACCACAAGGTCCCGACCTATCTCGAGTCCACCGTCACCGAGATCACGGACACCGGCTGCACCGTCAAGAACGTCAAGACCGGCGAGAGCACCTTCGTCGCGTGCGACAACGTGGTCAACGGCGTCGGCTTCATCCCGACTCCGGTCGGCGGCAAGGACAACAAGCAGGTCCACCGCGTGGGCGACTGCGTTGCCATCGGCAACCTGCGCACTGTCATCTGGCGCGCGTGGGATGTCTGCATGAAGATCTGATCCCGTAAACGAGAATCCCTCCGGCTATGCGGTTGCCGGAGGGATTTTTTCATGCCGCCGCGCGCGGACTCGCGCAAATGGCCCGTGCGGCCTGCGGGAACAGGCAAAGCGCCCCCGGAGCAGATGCTCCGGGGGCGCCGCCTCTTTTATCGGCTCTGTCTTTTCAGTTTCCGCCGCGTCCGGCTCACTCACCCTGCGCGCGCAGCCAGCCGCTGGCCACGCCGGGGAAGTTCGTGATGATGCCCTCGCAGCCCCAGCGGTGGAGCTGCTCCAGACCCGCCATGTCGTTGACGGTCCAGACGTTCATCTTCACGCCGTGCTCCTTGCAGTCGCGCACGTTTTCGTCCGTGAGCAGCTCGATCGGCGGGTGGTAGCAGGCAAAGCCCGCCTGCTGGCAGTAGTAGCCGGGGAAGCCGCCGATGCTGTCCTCGAGCACGAGCGCGCCGACTTCGACGGCGTTGCCACTGATCTCGAGGATCTTGCGCAGCGAAATGTGGTTGAACGACGAGAACATGACCTTCTTCTCCAGACCGTAGCGCTCGATGGTCGCCCAGATCTTGCGCTCGATGTCATGGTAGTAGATCTTGTCGGTCTTGATCTCGATGTTGTGGCCGACGGACTCGCCGGAGGCCCACTCGCAGTACTCGTCGAACGACGGGATGTGCTCGGGGGCGTACTTGCCCTTGTAGCAGGCGGCGGCGTTGACCTGCTGCAGCTCGGCGAACGAGTGGTCGCAGACGCGGCCGGAGCCGTCGGTCGTGCGGTCGAGCCGCTCGTCGTGGATGACGACGAGGCGCCCGTCGCGCGTTTCATGCACGTCCATCTCGATCGCGTCGCAGCCAACCTTGACCGCCTCGCGGAACGAGAGCATCGTGTTTTCCGGATATACACCGCTGTAGCCGCGGTGTGCCATTACTTTCATACGATTATCTCCCTTAATAAATGAGATTCGGTATCAGCATCGAGATGCCCGGAATGTACGTCAGCAGCAGCAGCGCAATGAGCAGCGCGATGATAAACGGCACACACTCCTTGATAAACTCCTGCATCTTACACCCTGTGATCGACACGCACGTGAACATCATGGAGCCGAACGGCGGGGTCAGGCCGCCGATCATGATGTTGACGTTGCACACGATGCCGAAGTGCACCAGGTCGATGCCGGCCGCCTTCACGATCGGCACCATGAGCGGGGCGAGGATAATGAGCGCCGCGCCGCCCTCGAGGAACATGCCGACGATGAGCAGCACAACGTTCATGACCAGCAGCACGAGGAACTTGTTGCTGGCAAAGCTCGTCACGGCGTTGAGCAGCATGGTCGGGATGTTCTCCCAGTTGAGGTAGTAGCCGAACACGGTCGCCGACACGATGATGAGCATGACGGTGGCGGTGCCGGAGATGGTCTCGCGCAGGATGGGGATAAAGTGCTCCTTTTTCAGGCCTTTGTAGACGAACTTGCCCACGATCAGGCAGTAGAGCACGCCCACACCGCCGGCTTCCGTCGGCGTGAAGATGCCGAAGCGCATGCCCATGATGATGCCCAGCGGGAAAAACAGCGCCCAGAAGGACTTGAGCGCCTGCCGGCCGATCTCGCCGAGCGTTGCGCGGCGGGGGCGGGACGGCGCGTAGCCGCGCTTTTTGGAGATGATCGCCACGGCGATCATCAGCGCCACAGCCATAAGCAGGCCGGGGATGTAGCCGGCAGAAAAGAGCTGACCGACGGATGCGCCGGCGATCAGGCCGTAGACGATGAGGTTGATCCCGGGCGGGATGATCGGCGTGACGCACGAGGACGCCGCCGTGATCGCCGCGGAAAAGCCCTTGCCGTAGCCGCGCTTTTCCATCTCGGGCACGAGCAGCTTGCACTCCATGGCGGCGTCGGCGTTGGCCGAGCCGGAGCAGCCGCCCATGAGCATGCTCAGCAGGACGTTGATCTGCGCCAGGCCGCCGGGCAGGTGGCCGGTGAGCGCGTCGGCAAAGTCCATGAGCCGCGCGCTGATGCCGCCGTAGTTCATGATCGACCCGCACATGATGAAAAACGGGATCGCAAGGAACGGGAACGACTGCGTAGCCGTGACGAATTTCTGCATCAGCAGATACGGCATCGTCGTCGTGTCAATAAAGCCGAAGTAGGTCAGCGCCGCGGCAAAGAGTGCGTAGGCGATCGGGATGCCCGTGAAATACAGCACGAGCGCGATGATGATCGGCAGGATGGAGAGGAACGTGCTCATGCGTCCACCTCCCCGCCGAGGCTGCTGCTGTGCCTGAGGTCTTTGACGAAAAAGACGAGCGAGTAGATCGTCATCAGGCCGAAGCCGATGACCAGCGCCGTGCTGACCGCGGAGGACGGCAGCTTTGTGATCGGCATGCGCTTGATCCAGGACGACTGGATAAACTGCACGCTGAGCACCGTGATGTAGCCGTTGATGATCACGAGCAGGGCGTTGGTGATCAGATGCACGACCCTGCGCGCGCCGGCCGGCAGCCGCTCCACGAGCAGATCGACGCCGACATGCTGGTGCTTGCGGTAGGCATAGGCCGCGCCGATGAACACCGAGTACACGAAGCAGGAGGTGGCGATCTCCTCGCTCCAGATGATGATATAGTTAAACAGTTTTCGCGTGATCACGTTGACGATGACGAGTAGGATCGTTACGATCATCATCGCGCCCGCGATGACCCCGTCAAAATTTTTCAGTAGATTTTTCAAATTCGCATAACCCTCTGCTTTCTGTGGCTTTGCTCAGCAATGCCGGGTGTCCGGCAGCATGTGCGGGACACCCGGCATAAAAAGCCGGTATGAGGCTTCCGACCGTCCGTCAGCGCGCAGCGCTCACTTATTGGCCTGGCGGTACTGGGCAAGGATGGCCTGCGCCTGCTCATAGAAGCCGGCGGTCACGCCGTCCTCTTTGACCATGCGGTCATACTCCGGCTGCACAGCGGCGCGGAACGCATCGACGTCGACCTCGTTGAACGAGCAGCCCTGCTCCTTCTCGAGCTTGGCCTTCGTCTCGTCGAAGGAGGCGTTGGTGAAGTCGGTCAGTTCCTTAGCGCCCTTGGTGAACTCTTCCTGGATGATGGTGCGGTACTCTTCCGGGATGCTGTTCCAGACCTTGGTGCTGATGTAGGCGCCGCAGGTGCCGACGAGGTGGTTGGTCAGGGACATGTTCTTGCACACCTCGGCGCTGCCGTTGGTGGAGTAGGCGTTCATGTTGCCTTCCAGGCCGTCAATGACGCCCTGCTGCACGGCGGAGATCGTCTCGGAGAACGGCATGCCGGTGGGCGTGGCGCCCATGGCCGTGAGGCAGTTGATGTACATGGAGCTGTTGGGCACGCGGATCTTCATGCCCTTGAGGTCAGCGGGGGTCTTGATGACCTTGTTGGTCTGCATGCAGCGCATGCCGACGTTGAAGTCAAGCGCGAGCACGTGGATGCCGTAGTTATCTTCGAGCTTCTGGCACATATCCTTTACCAGATCGGACTGGCAGACGTAGGAGTACTCGTCGATGCTGTTATACATCATGGGGCCGATGAGGGCTTCAAAGTCGATGTCGTAGTCGGCGAGGTAGGAGGGGTCTTCGCAGGCGATCCAGTCGGCACCGTTGACGACCTGCTCGATGTTGTCCTTATAGACGGCGAGCTGGCTGGAGTCGTAGCACTGGATCTCGATGGCGCCGTTGGTGCGCTCTTTGATGCGCTCGGCGACCTGCTGCATCTCAATGGTGAGCTGCTCAGTCGGAGCGAACACGTGGCTGAGCTTGAGCACGAGATGATAATCTCCGTTGTTGTTGGCAGCGGCCTTATCGCCGTTGCTACCGCAGGCACACAGTGCGAACACCATGACCAGCGCAAGAAGCATAGCAACAAATTTCTTCAAGGTAGTTCCTTTCTGCTTAAAAAAGCGTTGAATTTTTCTCCGTCATTTTAACGGCTCTCTACGAAAAATGTTAACATTTTTGTGCGATGCCGTCAACATGAACGGAAATTTTCCTTGCCATTTTTCTGTTTTCGCTATATACTCCTCTTGGAAATTGGTGAAACTGCAAAGGCAAAAGCGCGATTTTTCACCGAAAAATGCTTAATTTTTCAACACAAAGGTCTCCCTTCTCGTGTTGTCACCGGAGGTGCCTATGAGCAGCAAACCCACCCTGCGCGACATCGCGGAGGCGACCGGCGTCTCGACGGCGAGCGTCTCGATGATCCTCAACGGCAAGTCGCTCGAGCGCTTTTCCTCGCAGCGCGTGGCCAGCGTCCTCGCCGAGGCGGAGCGCATCGGCTACCGCACGCCGTCGGCCCGCTGCGCCGGCAAACAGATCGCGATCCTTTCCCCGTCGGTCTCGAATCCCTATCACACGATGATGATCTCCGGCATCGACGCGGCGGCCAGCGCGGCCGGCTACCAGACCGCGATCTACAACACCTATTGGAACCCCCGCACGGAGAGCCACCTGCTCGACACGCTGGACTTCTCGCGCGTGGCCGGCATCATCTTCGCCATGACGCCGACGCAGCCGGCCAAGGTGCGCGAACTGAGCCGCCGCGTGCCCATCGTCGCCGTCGGCGACCGGGTCGTTGACTTCGGCATCGACACCGTGGACGTCGACAATTTCGGCGCGGCGCAGCTCGTGGCCAAGCACCTCATCGGCCTCGGCCACAAGCGCATCGCCTACCTGTCCACGGCGCTCAACGAGCACCACATCTCCCGGATGCGCCGCGCACAGGGCCTGCAGGAGGCCTACCGCATGTGGTGTCCGGAGGGCAGCGTGACCATCTGCTCGCACGTCAACTCGCTCGAGGCGGAGATCTCCACGCCCGACCTGGAGTACCGCTCGGGCATGGAGCTGGCCTATAAATGCCTGCGCAACGACAAGATCACCGGCATCGTCGCCATCAACGACATGGTGGCCTACGGCGTGCTCGACGCGCTCGTGCGCGAGGGCTACCGCGTGCCGGAGGATTTCAGTCTCTGCGGCTTTGATAACGTCACGAGCTCGGGCTATCAGCGCATCCAGCTCACAAGTGTGGAAAACTACACATTCAACCACGGCAAGAGCGCCTTCAACCTGCTGCTCGAGCGCATTGAGGGCGGGCTGAACAATCGGGAGGATCAGCCGATCAACCGCGTGGAATACCGCAGCCGCCTGATCGTGCGCGGCAGCACCGGCAAGCCGCGCAGCACCGGCCTGTGACAAAAACGAAAAAAGGAGCGCACCCATGGCGTCTGTACTCTCCTACCTGCGTGAACTGAATATCGTCACGATGATGCTGCGCATCCTCCTCGCCGTGCTCTGCGGCGGGCTGATCGGGCTTGAGCGCGAGCGCAAAAACCGCCCCGCCGGCTTTCGCACCTATATGCTCACGGCGCTCGGCGCGACGCTCACCGTGCTGCTGAGCCTGCAGCTCGACCAGATGCTCCACGGACCGTGGCGCGCGCTCGCCGAGAGCATCGGCGCGACGCAGGACGTGTCGCGCTTCGGCGCCGAGGCCGCAAAGGGCATCGGCTTTCTCGGCGCGGGCACGATCATCATCACCGCCCGCCAGCAGGTCAAGGGCCTGACCACCGCCGCCGGACTCTGGGCGAGCGCGTGTCTCGGCCTTGCCATCGGCGCGGGGTTTTATGCCTGCGCGTTCATCTGCATCGCCTACATGGCGGCCTGTATGTACCTGCTGCCGCCGCTGGAGCAAAAGCTCACCCGCCGGGCGCACCACATCAACATCAGCCTCGAGATCGAGCGTATGGAGCACCTCGGCGCGATCGTCACGCATCTGCACGACGAAAACGTCCGCATTTTCGACTTTGAGGTCAACCGCAACGGCACGGGCCCGCTGGCAAGCTTCCTGTGCCAGTTCAGCGCCATCCTGCCCGAGCGGCGCGACCACCCTGAGCTGCTGGCCGAGCTGTCGGCGCTCGACGGCGTGATCCTCATCGAAGAGATCTGAGAAAAGAGGCGATACCATGCTGCATTGTTTTGATCCCATCCGTGATATGACCTTCTGGGCGATCCTCGCCCGCCTGACGCTGGCTGTCATCTGCGGCGGTCTGATCGGCGCAGAGCGCGAGGTCAAGCGCCGTCCCGCGGGTTTTCGCACACACATTCTCATCTGCCTCGGCGCCGCCATCACCACGCTCACGAGCCAGTACCTGCTCTTCCAGCACCTGTTTAACGATATTGCGCGTCTCGGCGCGCAGGTCATCTCCGGCATCGGCTTTGTCGGCGCGGGCACGATCATCGTCACGCGCGACAAGCGCGTCAAGGGTCTGACCACCGCCGCCGGACTCTGGGCCGCGGCCATCATCGGCCTCGTCTGCGGCGCGGGCTATGCCGAGTGCGCCATCTTCGCCACGGCCGTCGTGCTGCTGGTCGAGGCGGTGCTCGTGCGGCTGGAGTTCAAGCTCACGAGCAAGAGCACCGATCTCACGCTCTACATCGAGTACGCGCACGCCGTGTGCATGGAGTCCGTGCTCGCCCTGCTGCGCGAGCGCAGCATCCGCATCGACAATCTCGAGATCAGCCGCATTGCGGACAGCGACGCCCCCGACGCACCGCACCACTACTGCGCGCTCATCCCCATCCACAGCCGCGCCCCGCTGCGGCCCGGCGACCTGCGCAACGATCTGACCGCGCTGACGGACATTCTGACCGTCGAGGAAATGTGAAGCGAACACAAAAGCAAGGGCGGACGCCATATGGCGTCCGCCCTTGTTACATTTTCAATAGCCGCTGCTGACCACGTGCCAGCCGCTGCCGCGCCGCTCGAGCACGATGGGCCAGTCGGTATAGGTCTCGCCGGCGGTCAGGCCGCTGCGCCGCCCCGGGTCGCGCGCATACACGCTCGCAAGCAGCACGATCGTGTTGCCGTCGTCCTGCGCGCCCGCGCCAGCCAGCCAGCACGTCTGGTACGCCTCGTTGTACGCCAGGCGCACCATGGCGCAGCCGCTGTGCCCGCGGTGAAACGCGCGCATGGCAACGTCCATCGCGCCGCGGATGTCCTCGTCGGAAAACTGCTCCGACGCACCCACGACGATCTCAACGCCCGACGTGTCGCCCCGCCGCGCGCAGCCGGTCAGGCCCGCGAGCAGCAGCACCGTGAGCAGCAGCACCGCGATATTTCTCTTGCGCATCGTCTCGCCTCCCGCCTCAGTGCAGCGTGCCGAGGTAGCCCTCCAGGATCAGGCTCGCCGCCACGGCGTCGACCGTCTGGCGGTGCTTTTTCTCCTTGCGGCCGTTGGCGTGCAGGATGCCGTGCGCCTCGATGGAGCTGCGCCGCTCATCCCAGAGCACGACCTCCAACCCCGTCGCCTCGGTGAGCCGCTGCGCGACCGCGCGGCTCTTTTCCGCACGCGGGCCCTCGGTGCCGTCCATGTTTTTCGGCAGGCCGAGCACGATGCGCTCCACGCCCTCGGTGCGCACGACATCCGCGATCGCGGCGACCGCCCGGTCGAGATTCCACTCCGTGAGCGTCCACGCCTGGCCGCACAGCGTGGCCGAAGCATCCGAGAGCGCGAGCCCGATGCGCGCGTCGCCGTAATCAATGCCCAGAATTCTCATTATGATCCCTCCGCAGATCCATGCGGATCGCGCCCGCCATGTACAGCGAGCCGACCGCGCAGATAACGTCCTCCGGCGCTGCGTGTGCCAGCGCCAGTTCTGCCGCCTGCGCGGGGTCCGCGCAGACCGTAACCGGTTTCCCAAATCGTTTCAGATAGTCCCCCAGCTCCGCCGCCGGCAGCGCGCGGGGCGAGAGCGGCGTCGCGGCGATGTACGCCGCCGCCTGCGTATCGAGCGCCGCGAGCATGGCGTGATAGTCCTTGTCCGCCAGCACGCCCACGAGCAGCGTGATGCGCCGGCCGGGAAAATAGCGCGCGAGATTGTCCGCGACCGTCTGCGCGCACTGCGGGTTGTGCCCGCCGTCGAGCACGAACCACGGCGCGCGCCGCAGCAGCTCAAACCGCGCCGGCCAGCGCACCTGCGCCAGGCCCGCGCGCACGGCCGCGTCCGGGATGCGCCAGCCGCGCGCGCGCAGCGCCGTCACCGTCTCGAGCGCGACGGCCGCGTTGCGCAGCTGGTGCGCCCCCAGCAGCGGCAGCGCATATTCCGCGCCGCGGTAGGTGAAGGTCTGCCCGTCCACGCCGTCGGTCAGCGGCACGATGGCGGCCGCATCCACCTCCGTGAGCGGGATGCCCCGCTGCGCGCAGATCTCGTGCAGGACGGCGCGCACCTCCGGCGTCTGCGGATAGCTGACGGCGCGCGTGCCGGGCTTGAGGATGCCCGCCTTCTCGCGCGCGATCTGCTCGAGCGTATCGCCGAGGATCTCCGTGTGGTCGAGGCCGATGTTCGTGATGACGGCGCACGCCGGCGCGGCAATGACGTTCGTCGCGTCGAGCCGGCCGCCGAGACCGACCTCCAGCACCACGACGTCGCACCCCCGCCGCCGGAACCACAGCATGGCCGCCGCCGTCACGAGCTCAAACTCCGTCGGCGGGTCGTCCATGGCGGCGATGCACGGCTGCAGCGCCTCGCACACGGCGGCAAACTCCGCGTCCGGCACGGGCACGCCGTTGACCTGCATGCGCTCGGCGAAGCGCTCGAGATACGGTGATGTGAACAGCCCCGTCGTGTAGCCTGCCGCGCGCAGGATAGATGCGAGCATCGTCGCCGTGCTGCCCTTGCCGTTCGTGCCCGCGATGTGCACGAACTGCAGCCCGTCCTGCGGGTCGCCCAGGCGGTGCAGCAGCTCGCGCACGCGCGTCAGCCCCGGGCGGGAGCCGCGCCACTCCACGCCATGGATCAGCTCCATGGCCTGCTCAATTGTCATATCACCGCACCTCCCGCGTAAAAAATCAGATGCTGCGATTATACCACGTTCCGCGCAGCGCGGCAACCGGGGTACTTGCGTTTTTGCGCCGCATGGGGTAAACTGTTATTTTAGCGATTTCCTGATGAACGGAGGCTACATATGGAAAATCTGATGATCTCGGCAAACGCCGTGCTGCCCATGTGCCTGGTCATGGCGCTCGGCTACGGCACGCGCCGCCTCGGCTGGCTCCGCCGTGAGGAGATCTCCACCATCAACAAGATCGCTTTCCGTATTTTTCTGCCATGTTTGCTTTATTATAATATATATTGCTCCGATCTGTCCGGCTCGTTTGACCCGCTGCTGATGGCCTTTGCCGTGGGCGGCGTGCTGCTGACGTTCGGCCTCGCGCTCGGCTACACGCTGCTGACCGAAAAACTGCCGGAGCGCCGCGGCGTGCTGATCCAGGGCATGTTCCGCAGCAACTACGTCATCATGGGCATCCCCGTGGCGACGGCACTGCTCGGCGCCGATCAGCTCGGCACCGTCTCGATCCTGATCGCGGTCATTGTGCCGCTGTTCAATATGCTGGCCGTCGTCGTGCTGGAGGTGTTCCGCGGACAGAAGCCGAAGCCGCTGCACATCCTCGGCCAGATCGCAAAAAATCCGCTCGTCATCGGCTCCGTGCTCGGCATCCTGACGCTGGTCGCCGGCATCCGCCTGCCGCACATCCTCGAGCAGACCATCCAAAGCGTCAGCGCCATCGCATCGCCGCTGCAGCTGTTTCTGCTCGGCGCGTTCTTCCAGTTCTCCGGCCTGAAGACCTACCGCCGCGAGCTTGTGACCGTGTCGATCGCCAAGCTGATCGTCTCGCCGGGCCTGTTTCTGGGGCTGGGCGCGCTGCTCGGGTTCCGGGGCGTGGCATTCGTGTCGCTCATCGGCATTTTCGCCTCGCCGACCGCCGTCAATTCCTTCACCATGGCGCAGCAGATGGGCGGCGACGCCGAGCTCGCCGGCGACATCGTGGTCACCACCTCGGCCGTGAGTATTCTGACCATGTTTTTGTGGATCTTTCTGTTCAAATCTCTTGGCGTGTTCTGAGCGCCGGGGGCTTCCCAAATTGGGCAAACTGGCGTATAATACTGTATTCGGATAACGAAAGCATAAAGAGGGCAAAACCATGAATTTTCGAATGATCGGGCAGGTCGTCGGCCGCGTGCTGTGCATCGAGGCCGCGCTGATGCTCCTGCCGATGATTGCAGCCTTGGTCTATGATGAATCTCCGGTCCCGTTTCTGATCACGATTGCCGTCACCGGCGGCATCGGGCTGGTCATGTGGCGCGTGCGCGCCAAGTCCGGCGGCATCACCGCGCGCGACGGTTTTCTCATCGTCGGCCTGTCGTGGATCGCCATGTCGCTGCTCGGCGCGATCCCGTTTGTGCTCACGGGCGACATCCCGAACTACGTCGACGCCCTGTTTGAGACGATCTCGGGCCTGACCACGACCGGTGCCAGCGTCGTCACATCGCCGGAGAGCATGACGCGCGGCGGCATGTTCTGGCGGCTGTTTACGCACTGGATCGGCGGCATGGGCATCCTCGTGTTCGTGCTGGCCGTGCTGCCCATGAGCGGCAACCGGTCGATGCACATCATGCGCGCCGAAGTCCCCGGCCCGACGGTCGGCAAGCTCGTGCCGCGCATCCGCAAGACTGCCTCCATCCTCTACCTGCTGTATATCGCGCTCACGCTCGTGGAAACGGTTCTGCTCATCGCCGGCGGCATGAGCTTTTATGACGCACTGCTGCATTCGTTCGCCACGGCCGGCACCGGCGGCCTGTCCACGCGCGCGCTGAGCATCGGCTACTACAACAGCGCCTATATCGACATCGTCGTGGGCGTGTTCATGATACTCTTCGGCGCCAACTTCAGCCTGTATTACCTCATTCTGCTCGGCAACATCCGCACCGCGCTGCGCAACGAGGAGCTGCGCTGGTTCCTCGGTGTGATCGCCTTCGCCGTCATCACGATCGCAGTTGACATCCGCAATCTCTACGGCGGCGTCGGCCATGCGCTGCGCTATTCGTTCTTCCAGGTCACATCGATCATCTCTACGACAGGCTTTGCGACTGCCGACTTCAACCTCTGGCCGGAGTATTCCAAATTCCTGCTCGTGCTGCTGATGTTTGTCGGCGGCTGCGCCGGCAGCACCGCCGGCGGTCTGAAAGTCTCGCGCGTGATGCTGCTGTTCAAATCCTGCACGATCGAGGTCAAGAAGATGCTGCGCCCGCGCTGCGTGGAAAACGTCCGCCTCGACGGCAAGCCGGTCGACGCGCAGACCGTCTACAACGCCCTGACGTATTTCACGTTCTACATCATCATCATGCTCATCGCAGGGCTGATCGTGTCGCTCGACGGGCTGGACTTCACGACGAATTTCACCGCCGCGCTCTCGTGCCTGTCCAACGTCGGGCCGGGACTGTCCCTCGTCGGACCGACCGGAAGCTTTGCCATCTTCTCGCCGCTGAGCAAGATCGTGCTCATGATCTGCATGCTGCTCGGCCGTCTGGAGATTTTCCCGCTGCTGCTGCTGTTCGTGCCGTTCACGTGGCGCTGGAAATAAGCGCCGTCCGCAGCCGGAAACGCACATTGCATAGAACCGCCCCGCAAGTTCTGTAACTTGCGGGGCGGTTTTTTCGATGCCTGCTCCTTGCCGAACGACCGAACGAATGATGCCGCATTTAAGGCATCTGCGCAGCAGGGGAGCCCGCCGCATCTAACATACCGCAGACAGCGACACCCCCGCAGGTCGAAGCCTGCGGGGGTGCCTCCGCGTTTCCGCGGTTGATTGCACCCGAGGCGGGCCTTGCCCCCTCGGGCTCCCCTGCTGCTCTGTTGCGTCTCCCGCCGCATCTAACTTACCGCAGACAGCGACAACCCCGCAGGCTTCGGCCTGCGGGGTTGCCTCTCTATGACGCTGCAAACGCAGCGGTCAGTATTTTTTGTTGGGACGCTGGAGAGTTGCGCCGCGGTCAGATCACTCCGACAGCTCTGCCTTCTTCTCGGCAGACAGCTTCTTGATCTTCGGGATGCCCCAGATGAACGCCGGGAGCACAACAACGATCAGAGCGTAGTAGCCGTCATAGCCATAGATCTTGGAGATGATGGTCGACAGGCCGAGCAGGGAAACTGCGTAGCACAGGCCGATGACGATCAGGCCGACGATCACGCTGCGGACAGCCTTGCTCTTGATGGCCTTCGGGAAGCAGTGACCCTCGAAGCGCTGGATCATGGAGTAGACGAGCGTGACGGACGTGGACACGAACGCGCAGAACAGCAGGATGGTGTACACGACGAACAGCCAGGTGTAGCCGCTGCCCATGAGGGTGACGACGCTCTGGTTGGGGAGCTTCATGACATCGCCGATATGGCGGGCGGCGATGCTGGCGACGGAGTCAACACCAACGCTCTTGATGGCGGTCAGGATCGGGTACCAGCGCAGCAGCATGGCACCGGAAGCGGCGAGCGCGCCGCCGTTCATGAGCCAGCCAAGGATGCTGGCGCGCTTGACGCCCTTGTGGGTCAGCTCGGTGGAAGCAGCGATCATGGCCGGGACGGACACGCACTGGAAAGCAGCGTACACGAACACGCCGCGCCAGACGCCCTCGAGGCCCTTCTGGGAGGTGACGTCCGCGATGGCCGGGATGGAAGCGTAAGCCGCGTTCTCAGTGGCCAGCTCCTGAGCGACCGCGTCGATCGGAACGACGAAGCCCATGATGACCAGGATCGCGGTGACGATCAGGATCGCGGTGGAAAGAACGGTGGAAGCCTTGATGATCAGGTCAACGCCGAAGATCGACAGGAGGATCAGCAGGGCGATGATGACGAGGTTGCAGACGATATCGGGCAGGTCGATCAGGCTCTTGACGATGCCGCCGGCGCCGTCAACGCAGGACGCGACCGCCGCGAGGATGATGATGATGTAAAAGATCTCAAAGAAGACCTCCATCCACGGCTTCGGATACAGGGCACGATAGGTGTCCTTGTAGTTGTCGAAACCGCTGAGCTTGGCAAACTTCATCATGATGTACATGACGACAGCCAGGATGCCCATGGCCAGCAGCGGGAAGATCGCCGCGGTCCAGCCATACTGGACGAAATAGTTCACGACCTGGTTGCCGGTCGCAAAGCCGGCGCCCACGTGGGTGCCGAACCAGACAGACGCCACAGTGAAGGCGGCTGCCCAGCTGCTCTTGAGCTTTTTGTTATCCATTTTTTACCTCTCTCTTTTTTTCTCTTTTTTTGCTTTTCTCTCTTTTATTTCAATCCTGCCTCGTGCTCTCCTACCAACCGGGACAGGGCTCGAAATCCACACCCATGTGTTAATTTATGAACAAGTCGTTAACAACTCGGGATAGTAAATTTATAATTCTCTCACACGCAAAAGTCAATAACAGCCTCTTCCAATCCCCAATTTTTTTCAGTCATTTTCTGAAAATTGTCGAGTTGCACAAAATCTTGCATGTATTTTTATGCACTCTGATTCTGGCGCTTTTGTAATATTTTATGCGATTTTAGCGCTTTGACAGCAAGAAAACAGTTGCGGCGTCTACACTTTCGTGCTATCATAACAACGCTGGGAGTGCAAATCTTTTGTCGAATTTCTGACAAGCGAGATTGGCATATTTTTGACACAGGCCAGCAGGCTCGGCAAACGCGATTGATGAATTTTTAACCATTATTTTGCGTACACATCCAATGCCCAATGTCGATTTTGAGGGGAGCGCGCACGTTATGAAGCTCGTGACATTTGAAAAGGACGGCCGCAGCGCCGTCGGCCTGCTCAACGCGGCCGGCACTGCCGTGCATCCCGTGCCGGGCTGTGCGGACATGCAGACGCTCATCGGCATCTGGCCGGCGCTGGACACTGCCGCCGTGCTGCGCAGCGCCGCGCTGCCGCTCGAGCGCGTGCGGCTGCTCGCGCCCATCCCCCGCCCGGAGCAGGACGTGATCTGCCTGGGCATCAATTATTTTGACCACGCCAAGGAGAGCGAGGCCGTCGCCGGCAAGGGCATCAAGGCGCCGGACACGTTCCCAATCTACTTTTCCAAGCGCGTGGACGAAGCCGTCGCCCCCGGCGGCGACATTCTCAGCCACAGCGATCTGGTCGCCGACCTCGACTATGAGGCGGAGCTGGCCGTCGTCATCGGCCGCCCGGCGTACAACGTCAGCGAGGCAGACGCGCTCGACTACGTGTTCGGCTACACCATTTTAAATGACTTGAGCGCGCGCACGATCCAGAACCAGCATAAGCAGTGGTACCGCGGCAAGAGCCTCGACGGCTTCACGCCGATGGGCCCGTGGATCGTCACGCCGGACGAGTTCGACGTGCGCAGGCCGCAGAAGATCCAGAGCCGCATCAACGGCGAGCTCCGGCAGGACAGCACGACCGATCTCATGATCTTCCACGTGCCGTACGTGATCGCCGAGCTCAGCCAGGGCATGACGCTCCGCCCCGGCACGATCATCTCCATGGGCACGCCGGCCGGCGTGGGCATGGGCTTTGACCCGCCAAAGTGGCTGCACCCGGGCGACGTGGTCGCGTGCAGCATCGAGGGCATCGGCACCCTCACCAACACCGTTCGGTAATCCGCCGTCAGGCATCCGCCTGCAGCGGCCGAAGATATCGCAAACAGAATCAGAAAAGGAGAGAAAAAGTAATGAAATTTGCAATGTATGGTTCCGGCGCAGCCGGCAGCGTCTTCGCTTCTTACCTGCGTAAGGGCGGTGCGGACATCATCCTCATCGACCGCTACGAGGCGCACATGAAGAAAGTCGCCGAGGAAGGCATGCACTTCACCATCCATCAGGAGGAAGATGGCGGCTACAAGGATTACGACTACCAGCTCAAGGGCTTCCGCACCTACATCACCGCTGCTGACGCGGCCGCGGCGGAGGGCAAGGTCGACGTCATCATCTACATGACCAAGGCGACCCAGCTCGAGCAGGCCATCCAGGACTCCATGCCTGTCGTCGGCGACACGACCGTCGCCGTCTCCCTCATCAACGGCCTCGGCAACGATGACAACCTCTTCAAGGTCTTCCCGAAAGAGCGCTGCATCATCGGCTCCGGCGTGCTGGGCACGGCTCTGCCCGAACCCGCACACTGCGTGTCCACCCCGGCCGGCGGCGTGCAGATGAACTTCGGCGGTGCGGTCCGCTCGGAGCTCACCGACGCGGCCTGCGCCGAGATGCTCAAGTGCTACCGTGCCGGCGGCTGCGACGCTTACTGGCGCGACGGCGAGCCGGGCACCGACAACAACATCTACAAGTTCATCTGGAAAAAGGTCTGCGTGAACGCCACCGTCAACACCGTGTGCGCCGTCCTGCGTCTGAAGATTGGCGAGGTCGAGGCGGATCCGTTCGGCCAGTGGCTGTTCCACAGCGTCATCCGCGAGACCTGCGCGGTTGCGACCGCCAAGGGCGTGCCGATGGACGCCGATGAGTTCATCGCCCACGATCACAAGGACATCGTCACCAACATCGCGGACTACTATCCGTCCATGTGCCAGGATATGCTCTTCAACCACCGCCAGACCGAGATCGACGTGCTCAACGGCAAGATCGCGGAGTACGGCGAGCAGCTGGGCATCGACACCCCGGTGTGCAAGGTCCTGTCCCAGGTCGTGCGCTGCATTCAGGGCAACTACGACAAGCAGTACCTGAAGTAATTTCAAACCCCGAGTTTTCTCTGCCGGCCGGCCAACAACCGGCCGGCAGTTTGCTAAGGAGGCAAACGCATGAAAATCGCAATGATCGGCTCCGGCGCTGCCGGCAGCGTGTTCGCCGCCTACCTGCGCAAGGGCGGCGCCGAGCTCTGGCTCGTCGATAAGTACAAGGCGCACATGGACAAGATCGCGGCCGACGGTCTGGTCTTCCGCACGCCGGAGGGCGAGGAAGTGCTCACCGGCTTCCACACGAGCGCCACCGCGCACGACATCGGCACCATGGATATGGTCATCCTCATGGTCAAGGCCACGCAGACCGCGGACGTCATGGCCGACACCATGCCCTGCATCGGGCCGGAGACGGTCGTCGTCTCGCTGCAAAACGGCCTCGGCAACGACGAGGTGCTCGCCCAGTTCGTGGAGGCCGACCGCATCCTCTACGGCAGCGGCCTGATCGGCACGGAGCTGGCCGGCCCCGGCGTGTGCGTGAGCAAGCCGGAAAAGGGCATCCAGATGCACTTCGGCGCCGTGCACAACAACCCGAAGGCCGACGCCGCCGGCAAGGCGCTCGAGGCGTGCTTCCAGGCGGGCGGCTGCAACGCGAGCTTTGACGAGGATGTGCGCCCGTACATCTGGAAGAAAGTCATCGCCAACAGCGGCTATAACGGCGTGAGCGCCGTCATGCGCCTGAAGGTGAAGGAGACCTTCGCCGACCCCTACGGCCACGACATCGTCATGCATGTGTGGAAAGAGGGCTGCGCCGTCGCGCAGGCGCTCGGCATCGGCGATCTCTGGCCGCTCATGGAAAAGGAAGAGCCGAACATCATCGCCAACCTCGGCAACTACTATCCGTCCATGGCGCAGGACGCCGTGCTGCACCAGCGCCAGACGGAGATCTCCGTGCTCAACGGCGCCATCGCGCGCTACGGCGAGCGGCTGGGCATGCCCACCCCGTTCAACACCGTCATCACGAAGGTCATCTCCTGCATCCAGAACAACTACGACAAGCAGTATCTGGGCTGATAACGCATCCACGCATTGCATGTATCCCTACGTCAGCGCCCCGGCAGCCGCCGGGGCGCACGTTTTTTCCCCATACGCAAAAACACCCCCTGTGCCGTGCACAGGGGGTGTTCGCTATGGTTGTTTCGTTTACCGTCAGCGCCGCGCGCTTACCGGTTGGGATATTTCTGCGCCAGCTCGGCCTCGAGCGCCTTCCAATCTCTGGCCGGCGTGATCTGCGTCCACGTCTCGGGCGAGGTGTTGTTCACGCGCTCGTAATCGTGGTTGTTGGTCGCTTCCTGCACATCCGTGTAATACCAGGCGTCGGTGTCGCTGTTGTCCGGCCAGGTGATCATATCGGGCAGGAAATGCTCCTTATCCGGTGTACGGAAGAGAACCTTGTTGATGATCTTCATGGCCTCGTCGCGCTTGATGTTCTGGTTCGGGCGGAATGTGCCGTCCTCATAGCCATCGATCAAGCCACGCGCCGCCGCGCGGTTGATATACTCGCGCGCCCAGCTGCCGGAGATATCCGAGAATGCATCACCGGTAACTTCCGGTGCGTGGTAGAATCGCGCCGCGATCGTCGCAAGCTCCGCGCGCGTGATCGGCGCATCCGGGCGGAATGTGCCGTCCTCATAGCCGGTGAGAATACCAGCGTTGGTCAGCGTCGAGACCGCACTGTTATACCAGACACCGCTTGCCACATCGGAGTAGCTGTTCGTGCGAGACCACACATTTTCGCGGGCCTCGTCCTGAAGCAGACGGTAGAAGATCGTTGCGACCTCCGCGCGTGTGATCTGGCGCTCCGGCTTCACCGTGCGGTCCGGATAACCGCAGATATACGCATCGTGCTTGTCGAGCTCCAGCGGTGGGGGCGGCAGCTCGTTGTCCTCGACGGAGAACACGAACGTGATGTGCGCAGCCGCTTCCTGGAACGCATTGCCCATCGCGGGGTCAACATCAATGGTCACGTCCAGATCGACCGGATCGGTCTTCGGGCCGACCTCGGCAATGAAGACGTTGCTCTTGAGGCCATCGGCCGCATCGAGCTGGCTGAAGAGCTTCGCGGTCTTGTTGGACGCGATCACGATGCCGTCTTTCGACACGGTCATGCCGATGTGATCGAGCACATCGTTGTACGAGATGGCGGAGCCCTCCTTGGCGGAAGCGTCGCCGTCGATCTCGGCGCGCAGATAGATCTTCGCGCCCTGCACACCGTTTTTGCCGTCAGCCTGCACGCGGATGGTCTGCGTGAGGCTGTCGCCGGGCATGCAGTTGGAGAAGTTCGGGAACAGGTTCGTGCCCGAACCGTCGGCGGTGTGGGTGAAGGTGAAGCGCGCGCCGTTGCCGTCCGAGCCGTCATAGTACGTGACGGTGGGAACGTTCGTCTCGCCCGTCGCCCAGATGCCCAGTCCGGCGGCCAGCGCGACCACCAGCACGAGGGCGACGATCATGGTAAGTTTTTTGTGTTTCATACCGTTGCCCTCCTTAAGGTGTCGTGGTCGGCTGCGTCAGATAGCCGTTGTTGTCAACGCGCACGCCCCAACTATCTGTCACGGCCTTGCTCGGCGCGGCCTGAATGCTCTCGGCCAGCACCGTCACCTCGAGGTGGCAGCCCTCGGGCGCATTCGGCTGCGTGATGGGGTTGCCATCAAGCAGGTTGGAAGTCTGGCCAGTTGGTGCGACCGGCTTCGTGTAGTAGTAAATGCCGTCTTTCTCGAACCAATCACTATTTGTGATCGTCGGTGCCGGTACCGGAGTCGCAGAGACGTTCCCGTCTTTGTCTACCCAGTTGCACACCAGCTGGACGCGGACATAGGACGTGGCAGTGCCTTCGTTCTTGACGTAAATCTCCGACTTGCTGCCGTTGTCTGTCTTCTCTTCGATCGTGATTTTGGACTTGGCCGCCGTGAACGTGTTCGTCACAGGGTCAGTGTTCGCCGTGAGCAGGGCAAGCGTCGTGCCGACGGCCAGCGCGAAGATCAGGCACAGGGAGAGGATGAGCGCGGCTTTTCTCCCGCCTGAACCGTTAAAGATACGTTTCATATGTCATCCCTCCTGTTCAGTTCGTGCCCGAGCCCGGAACATGTCCGGTATTATCGATATTATCCTTGGCCGTCCACTTGTTGATGACGTCGACAATGCTCGTGAGCCAGTCGTGCTTTACATAGGTGTTGGTGATCCCGGCCTCGCCGTTGGGCGTTGTGCTGCTGAGCGTGACGTCTGCCTTTCCATCCTTGTCAGCCGTGTAGCTCCACGACCAAGCGGTATCCTCGACCACGGTGTAGTCGCCGACAGCCAGACCGGTGATGGTCGTGCTCGCGCCGGCCTTGAGCACCACGGTGGTCACGAGATCGTCGCCCTTCATGACGTTGAACACGAACGTCTGGTTCGGGTTCGCACCCTCACCCTTGACGGTCTTGGTGATCTTCAGGCTGCAGGTGTTGACCGTGATGGTGAACGTAGCATCTTTAGAAACGCTCTCATACGTTCCACTTTGCGTAGGCGAAACCGTGCACGTCACCTTGTAGGTCGTGGTCTGCTCCGGAGCGACGGTGCCGCCGCTTGCCGCATCGCTCCACACCCATGTTCCGCTGCTGCTTCCGGCAGGAACCGTGTACGTGCCGACCGTTCCGCCGTTTTCATCCTTGACCGTATAGGTCACATCCACAAAAGCGTTATTTGTGCCGTCAAATGTGGCATTCTGGTGCACAAGCTCCTGCAAATTGGCAGAATCGCCAAGGTAGATCGACTTGTCATCTGCCGTCGGCGTGATGCTTTTTACTTCCACGTCCTGCGTCGGCACATCGAACGCCTTGATCATGGTTCCCTTCGCATAGATACCGGACTGCCCATCATTCGTTGGCACCTGATTGCCGCCGAGGAAGCCAGCTTCCACAGAGACGTCAAACTCGATGATCAGTTTCTTTCCGTACGTGCCATCCGCCTTAGCGTTTGTGGTGACATAGTTCTGGTTGAAATCGAAGCCGGTCACATTGACCGCCCGCGTTGCCGGATCGATCACTGCCTTCACCGAAGAATCGGCTGCGTCCGGAGCCCCAAATGCGCTGCCGTTATAGGTTGCAGTGGAGAGACGAATAGCACCGGCATCTTGCGACACCGTAAAGTACGGCGTCACGATGTCCTTGATGACCGTCTCGCTGCCAAGGTCAATATTGGCGCTGCCGATCGTCTGGCTGATGGAGGTAAAGATGTTATTCAACACCGTCGAGTTGCTCGCCGTCATATAATAGCCGGTTTTGTCGCGGGTAAAGTTTTGTGTCACTTCCCAGCCGTAATACAACTTCCAGTCGCTATATGCCTTCAGCCCGATTGCCGAGGCGTTTTTGAAGTTGCTGGACACATAGTTCAAAAAGCGGTTCCCAGCCGGCACATCTGTCCCATCGCTTGTGGCCCAATTGGCCCAATAACTCCCGACGTTTCCGTTCGAGTTTTTTGAGAACCCGGTGTCGCCATACAGCTGGCCAACGTTCGCCCCGGTGAAAATGCCGACCGTGTACACGGTCACACCGGCATCCTTCATCGACTTTGCGCTTGCAATAGCGCTGGTCGCAACCTTTTCATCGAAACCGGAATCGCCCGGCATGCCATCCGTGAACACGATCACGACCTTGCTGCTGTCGCGCGCGGAATCGACACTCGACAGAAGCCTCTGCGCATGGTTCAAGCCGTTTTGCGTCTGCGTGCCGCCCTTAGCCTGCAGCTGGTTAACCGCCGTTTTCAGCGTGGTCGCATTTGCTCCGCTGGCATCATTGACCGCAGTCAGTTCTTTCACGACCTGAGAAAAATTATAACGATTTCCGTTTTCCTTATACGTATCATCGCCGACCGTGTTCGTGGATTTTCCCGCAAACTTAACGATCGCGATCCGGTGTTCCACACCTTCGTCCTTGGCTTTTGTTGCCACATTGTCAATGAAAGTATTGACGGCCTGCTTCATTGCGTACTGGCGAGTGTCCGTGTTCGTCGTATTCCCGTTGAAATCGTCCGCCATCGAGCCGGACTGGTCGAGCACAAGGACAATGTCACAGGGTTTCGTTGTGGTGCTCGTCGTGACCGTGCCGGTCGTGTACGCTTCCAGATGCACCGTATAGCCGCCATCGGCTTTCGGCGTAACCGTCTTAGTCAGCTCCAGACCATCATCCTGCGTCTCACCGGTATCGGCAAGCGACGGCGCGCGCGCGGCGCGGTAAGGAGACGTCTGCGGCCGCGTCACCACGAGCGGAAGAATCGGCCCCACCGCCGGAGACGACTGCGTGTCCTCGACCGTTCCTGCGGTCTCAGCCATATCCGCAACCGTATCGTCGGTCACGCCTGCTCCGAGGAACAGGCACATGCTCAGGAGCAGGGCTGCACAGAGGACGAGCGAGAGAATGCGTTTTTTCATATAGTCGTCCTCCTTTCTCAGGGCGTCGGGATCGGGTCGATCTGCGTGCTCGAGGTGCTCGCTTCGACCGTACCGACGTGCTTCCACACATCTCTGACATCATTGGCGGCGTACTTTTCGAGGTTCGCCGTCTGCACGGCCTCGGCCGTGACGTAGATGTGCACCGTGGCATTCTGATATTCGTTGCCCATGTCCTTACTGAACGTGACGTGGTTGAAGAGCTTCGACGTGGCGGTCTTCGGGTCGACCGAACCACGATAGTAATAGTATCCGCCCTCGCCGGCGATCCAGTCCGTGTCGTTCAGATCCAGCGTGAGCAGCCGCTCGCTCGCATCGAGCGGGATGATCTCGCCATCGGCGCCGACCATCTCGGGCGTGATCTTCACGCGGGTGTAGAAAGCGCCGGAGCCGACATTCTCCACATACACCACTTTGTTCACGACGCTGCCGGGCATGGCGCTCACCGTCGTAAACGGTTGGCCAGCGCCGTCCTCGTCGTGCAGTGCAAGCTTGACGGAGCCCATCGTGATGACGTTATCCGCCCGGCCGACGGCCGAAAAGTACGCCCACGTACCGACCGCCAGCAGTGCCACTGCCAGGAGGAGCACCGTTGCGATGGTCCATTTCTTCTTCATGCACAAACCACCTTTCTCCCTGATAGGATGTTTCTGAGTACCGAGTTCTCACTCTCTCTGCGCCCGAGGGCGCACGCAGGAAATTTTTGTGGGATCATCATTTCAATCTGCGCGCGGACGGCGGCAGCGCCGCCGCCCGCGCCCGGATTGAAGCCGAGCCAGAGTCCCCGATGGGGGCGGCGATTTCGCCGCCCCTTTGGGGTCAAAATGTTGGGGAATTACTTCTGCGCAGGAAAAGCCGCCCAAGCTGCATCTGCATTTGCAAAGCCGTCCGCCTGAATGGCGTCAGCCTCAACGAGGACGTTGAACGCACCGTTCGGAAGCAAGTTCGCAATCTCTTCATTGGTAACACCGGGATCCATATGAACAGTGCCCCAAACGTTCCAATAGGTCATTTCGTTGGGCTTCAGAGCCTCAGTGCGAGTGAAGGTATAAACATTGTACAGCTTTCCGTCTTTCGCAACGTTTTCTGTTTTCACCATCGTGAACTCGCCACGGCTAATTGCACTTGTCGTATACATACTGCTGTTAAGAACAGCCGTATCCAGCTCTGCGGGGAACATCACGCGGATGCGGATATAAGCATCGTTGGCACCAGTGTTCTTGACATAGGGCATCTTGTGGTAAGACTGTCCCGGAGCAAGCTTGACACCGTCACACGTATACGTGGCAGCGTTAGCTTCGATCTGCGCATCCGTATAGAAGGTATCGCCAGCTTTATACGGGCTGGTGTTGCCAGAGCCCTGCTTAAGAACTTCGGACCACAGCTCAGCATTTTTGGGATTGAGCTCCTCACCCGGAGTGCCGACGTAACCGGCATTCTCGCGATGCAGGCTGGATTCAAGCAGGTCGATCTTCACATTGCCGACGGTGAAGGTGTTGTCCGCAGACTTCGTATCGGTGAAGTACGCGAGGGTGCCGCCGACGACAAGCGCCGCGACGAGCATGACCGCGATGGCAGCCACAAAAATGGTTTTCTTCTTCATATGTAGCGTTCTCCTTTTCTATTTTCCCGCACAGCCTTCTGTGCGTATATTACATGGGAAAAGCGAGGGGTGATTACTTGCCAAAGCAGGCATCAAACGCAGCAGCTGCGCTGCTGAAGCCGGTAGTCTGGCACAGATAAGCATTGAATTGCAGGCTGGAATTCTGAGCAAGCGGAGTGGTCAAATCAACGGTAAGCTGGTTTCCATTCAGAATCGGATAGGTACCAATGGAATTGCCAGAAGTCATCGGAGTCTTATAAACATAAAGCGTACCGCCATTCGGAAGCTGCTTCTGAAGGCCAGTAACTTCCTCCCAGTCGCCGTTCAGCTCGTAATTCAGGCCAGCAGCATTGCCGTAGACTTCCACGAACAGATAAGACGGAGTCTCAACAGCCTTCTTAATCTGAACGAACGGATCTTTCGCAACGGTCATGCCCGGTGTGACTTCCTTGTACTCATTGCCAGCGACTTCAACATACTTGGAACTGTCAGTAGCGACATTGCCTTCGGCGTCGACATACTTATAAGTAGCCGTATTGGCATCATAGGCAACTTTGTGTTCCTTCAGGATGAAGTTGGTTTCCGGATCATCAATTGTCTTGCCAACCGTAAAAGTATTGGTAACCACCTCGGTCTTCGCCGTCAGATACGCATACGTCGCGCCAACCGCCAGCGCCACGACGAGCACGAGCGCGATGGCGATCGTCAGAGTTTTCTTCTTCATGTAATGTTTTCCTCCCTTAAATTTTGTTCAAAGCTCCCTATGTCCAACAGCACCGTGCCGGGTGCTGTCAGCAATCACTAAGTTAATGCACGAACAGGCAAAAATATTGCACGAAACCTTTATTTTCCCATATTTTCGCCGGAATTTTTGGCATCCGGGGCATCGCCGGGCTTGTCCGCCTGTGCGCGGCGGGCAGCGTCGCGCGCGTCCGCCTCCGACGCCTTGCGGAGCATGTCCGGCAGGAACGTGAGAATGATGAGCACGAGCGCGAGCGCGATGGCCAGATACATGCCGGGCGGGTTCGACACCCAGTGTGAGACATAACCCAGGTACGGGATGGTGAACACCGGGCGGCCGATGAGGTTCTTGAAATAGACAGGTGCGCCGTCGGGCGCGTCGTTCGCGTCTCCCTGCGTGTAGAAATGCTCGTTTTCCGCATCGATGGAGATCACGCGGTGTGTGACGACATCCAAGTCCTCATTGAGCACAAAGGTGATCGCGTCGCCGACCTGCACGTCCTCGGGCGCACAGGGCTTGACATAGATCAGCGAGCCGGTGTGATACGTCGGCTCCATGCTGCCGGACAGGACGCACATCGGCCGCAGACCGACCAGCCGCACGCCCACCAGAAGCAGCGCCAGAATGACAACCAGGATCACCAGCACGGTGGTGACAGCGTTCCACGCCTTTTGAACTCTCTTTGACATCTGTGACCTTCCTTTCCGCCCCGCTGCACTCCCCCTCCTTTCCGTGGAGACACCGGCCCGTGTCCGGAAACCGGAAACAGGAACGATCATAACACACGACAGACGCAAAATACGTCGGAACCACATACGGAATTTTTTGCGTGGTTTCCTAAAGTATACCATATGCGCCATAAATGAGAAAGGAAAAAGGTTCACAATTTTCCAGGCGCGTTTTTGGCAATAGCAGACAAATCCAGCTGCGAATATGCCGCGGGCGCGCCCATTGCGTCGTGCTGCGAAGCGCCGATTGATGATGGTTTCCATTGTACTTTGCCGACCCGGATGCGTCAAGGGCAAACCGCCCGGGCAGAGCCGGGTGTCAGCGCGCGGAAAAACGGCGCGCCACATTCTTACCTTTTCTTAAATATGACACGTTCCGTCTTGTTTTTGCGTGAAAAACATGATAGGATAAGGCGATTATGGACATTTATCGGAAAGGAGCTGGCAAGCATGGAAACCAACGTGCTCGACTGGCTGGAAACCACCGCCGCAGCCTGTCCGGACAAGCCCGCTTTTCTCGATGAGGACAGTGCGGTGACCTTTGCCGACGTGCGGCGCGAGGCGCGCATCATCGGCACGGCGGCGGCAAAGTTCCGCGCCGGACGCAAAAAACCCATCGCCGTCATGAGCGGGCGCAACGCACACACGCCGGCGGTGTTTCTCGGCGCGGTGTATGCCGGGTGCTGCTACGCCCCGATGGACGGGACAATGCCCGTGCACCGGCTCAACTCTATTTTAAAAACGCTGGACACCGATCTGATGATCGTGCAGCGCGCGTTTTACGACAAGGCGAAGACGCTGGACTTTTCCGGCACGATCCTGATCGCGGAGGAGCTGCTCGCGGGCAGCGAGGACGCGGCGCTGCTCGCGGACTGCCGCGCGCGCGCCCGAGAGCTCGACCCGCTGTACATCATCTTCACCTCCGGCTCGACCGGCACGCCCAAGGGCGTCATCACGGCGCAGCACTCGCTCATGTGCTACATCGAGGACTACGCCGGCGTGATGGGCATCGCGCGTGCCGACGTGCTGGGCAACCAGTCGCCGCTGGACTACATCGCCGCCGTGCGCGACATTTATCTGCCGCTGCGCTTCGGCGCGACGACGGCCATCATCCCGAAGGAACTTTTCATGTCGCCGGAGCGTCTGTTCGAATACATGAACGACAAAGGTGTGACGGCCGTGGGCTGGAGCGTCTCGGCGCTGACCGTGCCGGCCGCGCTCGGCGCGTTCGAGTGCAGCGCGCCGCAGCACCTGCGCAAGGTGTGCTTCTCCGGCTCGGTGATGCCGTGCAGCTGCCTGCGCCAGTGGCAGCTCGCGCTGCCGGAGGCGCGCTTCGTCAACCAGTACGGCCCGACGGAGGCGACCGCCTCGTGCACGTATTACGTCGTGCCCGGTCTGGTGGAGGACACCGACGTGCTGCCGATCGGCAGGCCGTACCCGCACTACGAGGTGTTTCTGCTCTCGGAGCGCAACGAGGCCGTGCCCGACGGCGAGATCGGCGAGATCTGCGTCAAGGGCCCCATCCTCGCACTGGGCTACTACAACAGCCGCGAGAAAACGGCCGAGAGCTTCCTGCAAAACCCGCTCAACCACGCATACGATGAGCGCATCTATAAGACCGGCGACCTCGGGCACTTCGCGCCCGACGGCAACCTCATGTTCCACGGCCGCAAGGACCGGCAGGTCAAGCACCTCGGCCACCGCGTGGAGCTCGGGGAGATCGACCTCGCCGCGGCGAAGGTGGCCGGCGTGGAGGACGCCTGCGCGCTCTACGACCAGACGCACGAGCAGATCTGGCTGTTTTACACCGGCGAGGGCGTGACCAAGCGCGACATTGCCGTCGCCCTGCGCGCCGACCTGCCGGGCTTCATGGTGCCGCGCAAGATCGAGCAGCTCGCGGCCATGCCCCGGCTCGACAACGGCAAGACGAACATGCGCGCGCTGGCCGAGCGCATCACCGCTGCGGCCAAGCACTGATTTTGCTTACTTTACTCACTTCAGGAGGTATATTTATCATGGAACAGGAACTGATGGACATTCTGACCGATCTGCGTCCCGACGTGGATTTTGAGACCGAGACCGCCCTCATCGACGACCACATTCTCGAGTCGTTCGATATCGTGTCGCTCGTCGCGGCGCTCAACGACGCATTCGACATCGAGATCGGCGCAAAGGACCTCGTGCCGGAGAACTTCAACTCCGCCAAGCGTCTGCTGGCCATGGTGCAGCGCCTGCAGGACGAGGACTGATGGACAAGACTGCACTCCGGACGGCAGCCGCGAAATACGGCACGCCGCTGTATCTGTTTGATCTGGATGCCTTCACGGCGCGCGCTCAAAGAGTGCGCGCCGCGTTTGGCTCGGACGTAAATCTGTGCTACTCCATGAAGGCCAACCCCTTCGTGCTGCGCGGCCTGCCGGACGTGTTCCGCTGGGTGGAGGTGTGCTCCCCCGGCGAGCTGACGATCTGCGAAAGGCTCGGCATCCCGCCGGAGCGCATCCTGTACTCCGGCGTGAACAAGGGCGCGGACGATGTTGCGCGCGCCGTCGCGCTGGGCGCAGACCTGCTCACGGCCGAGAGCACGCTGCACTTTGACCTTATCTGCGCGGCCGCGGCCGCGCAGGGCAAGCACGTGCGCGTGCTGCCGCGCCTGACCGCCGGCAGCCAGTTCGGCATGGATCCCGACGCGCTGGCCGATCTCGTCGCCCGGCGCGCGGAATTCCCGAATGTGACGATCGTCGGCATCCACTACTTTTCCGGCACGCAAAAGCGCAAGGACGCCGTGATCGCCAAGGAGCTTGCGCATCTGGACGAATACCTCACGATGCTGCACGAACGCTACGGCTTCACGGCGCAGCACGTGGAATACGGCCCGGGGCTGAATGCCGAGTGCTTCCGCGACGACGCCGAGGCGCGCGACTGCGCGCTGCTCGACGCGGCAGCGGAGCACATCCGCGCCTTTGGGGAAAAGTACCCGCTCACGATCGAGATGGGCCGCTTTTTCGCCGCGCCCTGCGGCACGTTTCTCACCGGCGTGGCCGACGCCAAGTGCAACCTCGGCGTGAACTACGCCATATGCGACGGCGGCATGCACCAGGTCAAGTATGACGGCCAGCTCATGGGCATGCAGGCCCCGCCGCTGACGCTCCTGCGCGAGAGCGCGGACGCGCCCGAGCCGTGGATGCTCTGCGGCAGCCTGTGCACGACGGCGGACGTGCTCGTGCGCGAGGCGCAGCTGCCGCCGCTGCGCGTGGGCGACGTGATCGCTCTCGGCCGCTGCGGCGCGTACTCCGTGACGGAGGGCGTGGCCGTGTTCCTCTCGCGCGACATGCCGCGCGTGGCGCTCTGCCGCGGCGGGAACTTCACGCTCGTGCGCGACCGGTTTGCGACCGACGCGCTCAACACCTGCCAGACGCCGGAGGACGAAGCATGACGCTGACATCACTGCCGTTTTACCTGCTGGTGCTCGCGCTGCTGGTGCTGTACTACCTCGTGCCGAAGCGGTTCCAGTGGGTGGTGCTGCTGATTGGCAGCTACGCATTTTACGCATTCGTGTGCCTGCGCTACATGGGCTTTATCGTCGTGACGACGCTCACGACCTACTTCGGCGCACGCGGCATGGACGCCATGACCGCGCACATGGAGCAGACCGTCGCCGCGCACAAGCAGGACTGGGAGCGCGAGGAGCGCAAGGCGTACAAAAAGCGCTGCAAGTCCCGCCGCAAGGCGCTCATGATCGCCATCCTGCTGCTGAACTTCGGCATCCTCGCCGTGCTCAAATACTATAACTTCTTTGCCGAGTCCATGGAGACGCTCTTTGCGTCCGTGGGGCTGACGGTCTCGCTCGGCCACATCGGGCTGCTGCTGCCGCTGGGCATCTCGTTTTACACGTTCCAGTCCATGGGCTACGTGCTCGACGTCTACCGCGAAAAAGTGCCCGCCGAGCGCAACGTCGGCAAGCTCGCGCTGTTCGTGTCCTTCTTCCCGCAGATCATTCAGGGCCCGATCGGCGTGTACGACCAGCTGGCGCACCAGCTCTATGCCGAGCACAGATACAGCTTTGACAACATCCGCTTCGGCGCACAGCTGATCCTCTGGGGCTTTTTTAAGAAGCTCGTCATCGCCGACCGCGCCGTGGGCATGATCCACACCGTCGCCGGGGCGTACACCGACTACGCCGGCACGTACGTGCTGCTGGCCGCACTCGTGTACGCGCTGCAGCTGTATGCCGACTTCTCCGGCGGCATCGACATCTCGCGCGGCGTGGCGCAGATGTTCGGCATCACCATGGGCGAAAACTTCCGCCGCCCATACTTCTCGCGCACGCTCACCGAGTACTGGCACCGCTGGCACATCTCGCTGGGCGACTGGCTGCGCAACTACCTGTTCTACCCGCTGTCGATCTCGAAGGCGTTTCTCAACTGGGGCCGCCACGCCAGGCAGCACCTCGGCAGCCACATCGGCAAGGTACTGCCGACGGCCGTGGCCTCGCTGATCACGTTTCTCATCATCGGCCTCTGGCACGGGGCAAGCTGGAAATACGTCGCCTTCGGCTTCTGGAACGGCATGGTCATCCTCGTGTCCACGCTGCTGCAGCCGGTGTCGGACAAGGTCGTCGCCGCGCTGCACATTGAGCGCAAGAGCGCGTGGTATCAGGTGTTTTCGATGCTGCGCACGTTCGTGGTCGTGCTCATCGGCTATTACTTTGACATCGCTGATAACTTCAGCGCCGCCATGCACATGATGGCCAAGTCCGTGACCGACCTGCACCTGTCGCAGCTGCGGCCGGGCGCCGTGCTCGAGGCGCTGCCGCTGACGCAGTATGATTGGTGCGTGCTGCTGTTCGGCACGGTCGTGATTTTCACCGCCTCCGTCATTCAGGAGCGCTCGCAGCGCACCATCCGCGAGATCCTCGACGAGAAGTGTCTCGCCCTGCGCTGGGCCGTGCTGCTTGCCGGCATCTTCGCCGTCGTGCTCATGGGCGTTTACGGCCCCGGCGTGCAGGCGGCCGAATTTGTGTACATGCAGTTTTAAGTCAGAAAGGCGCCTATGAAAGCTAACCATTCCAAAACAAAAACCGTCGTGCGCGTAATCGCATTTCTGCTCATTGTCGCGCTGGTCTACGGCGCGCTCACGCGGCTGCTGACCATCAACAGCATCACCGAGCAGCAGTACATCCGCAGCTTTTATCTTGAGCCGAAAAACTCGATCGACGTTATGATCCTCGGTGCGAGTGAGACGTTTACCGACTATTGCGCACCTTTGGCATGGCAGCACGCCGGGTTTACAAGTTACCCGCTGGCCGTGTCGGCCGCGCAGGGCACGCTCTATGCATCCATGCTGCGCGAGAGCGCCAAGCGGCAAAATCCGTCTGTGTACGTGGTCGAGGTCAACGGCTTTCTCTACACGGAGGCAGAGCGGGATGAGCTCGGCACGGCCGCAACGCGCGAATGGCTCGACACGCTGCCGCTCTCACGCAGCAAGGTGCAGGCCATTGACGAGTGCGTGCAGGGCAAGCGCCTGTCGTACTATGTACCGCTGCTCAAATACCACGACAACTGGAGAAAGCTGGACCTCATCCGCAATTCGCTGTCACTGCAGCAGCAGGCGCGCGACGCGGGCTATTCATACACCAAGCCGTTTCTGTCCATCTCCATGTTCCTCACGGAGACGGATGAGATCCCCGTGCGCCAGCAATCGCTCGACGATTTCAACGAGCAGAGCCTGCGCACCTTCTGCGAGACAGCCAAGGCACGGGGAATCAAAAACGTGCTCTTTGCCCGCTTCCCGCACCGCACCGTCATTGAAAACTATGACGCCGTGTTTGCCGAGCTGGAGGCGGTCGTGCACGAGTACGGGTATGATTTTGCGAACTTCGACACGCAGATGGACGCCATCGGCCTCGACCCGCTCAATGATTTCGCCAACGCCGAACATCTGAACATTTTCGGCGCGGAGAAATTCACGCCCTACCTCGCCGACTATCTCGCGCAGCACTATGACCTGAACACCGCGCACAGTCAGGCCGTCACCGACGAATGGACGCGCTGCGCCGCATTCACGCAGCAGATGCTGCCCGTGTGCGAGGACAACACCCGGCGCTACACGTGCGAGAAGCTTGACGAATTCTCGCCCGTATTCGCAGACTGCCGCTGAATAAAGCAAGTTTGCCGCTGAATAAAGCAAGTTTGCCGCTGAATAAAGCAAAACGCAGCCCCCTTCGAGACGCTCGAAGGGGGCTGCGTTTTTTGTTGCTTTACCGGCCGGTGCTGCCGAAGCCGCCCGCTCCGCGGTCAGTCTCGTCGAGCGCATCCGCCTCTGCAAACTCCGCCGCCAGAAACGGCAGGATCACGAGTTGGGCGATGCGGTCGCCGGGGGCGACGGTGCGCACTTCGTCCGTGTCGTTGTGCAGCGCGACGGTGCACTCGCCGCGGTAATCGGCGTCGATCACGCCGACGCAGTTGGCCGGGCGCAGCCCCTGCTTAGAGGCCAGCCCGCTGCGCGCGAACACACCGCCGAAATACCCCGCCGGAATGGCGAGCGCGAGGCCCGTGCCGATCATGGCCGTCGCGTGCGGCGCGATCGTGACGCACTGCCCGTCCGCCGGGCAGGCGTAGAGATCATAGCCCGCCGCGTCCGCGCTGCCGCGGCGCGGCGTCACGGCGCCGGGCCGCAGCTTCTGGATCTTCACTTCCATCCGTTCATGCCCTCCCAGAGTACGATGCGGCCCGCCGCGCGGGTCCGTTCCATGTCGATGATGCGCTGGTTTTCCGAGCCGCGGAAACGCAGGCTGATGTTGCGTTGCGCGTCCACGTAGCGCCCGTCGACGAGGATGTCGATGAGCGAGAGCATCTCGTCCGTGACCTCGCAGCGCGGGTGCGTGCCGTCGACTGTGAGCTCCTTGTCGAGCGTGAAGCCCGAATACGCCCAGATGTCCTTGCCCGGATACTGCGCGCGCACCCGGCGCAGAAACGGCACGAGCGCGCGCTGGTTTTCCGGCTCGAACGGGTCGCCGCCGAGCAGCGTCAGGCCGCGGATAAAGGGCTTTTCCAGCTCGGAAAAAATCACCTGCTCGGCCGCCGCGTCAAACGGCTTGCCGTAGTGAAAGTCCCACGTCTGCGGCTGAAAGCAGTTGTAGCAGTGGTTCGTGCAGCCGGAAACGAACAGCGTCACGCGCACGCCGACGCCGTTGGCGATGTCGCAGGTCTTGATCTCTCCATAATACATAATAGCAATTCCTCGCAGACAGCGGGCGCGCCGCATGGACACGCCCGCCGGTTTTCGTTTTTGCACGTTACAGATGCAGCACGCGCTCCTTGATCTCCTGCGTGCGCCCCTGATTCCAGAACTGGGTGCCGATGTAGCCGCAGGTGCGGCGGGCCACGTTCATCTTGTCCTGATCCGTGTTGCCGCAGTTCGGGCAGCGCCAGATGAGCTTGCCGTCGTGCTCGACGATCTCGATCTCGCCATCGTAGCCGCAGACCTGGCAGTAGTCGCTCTTGGTGTTGAGCTCGGCGTACATGATGTTGTCATAGATGAACTTCATGACCTCAAGCACGGCCGGGATGTTGTTTTGCATATTCGGCACCTCGACGTAGCTGATCGCGCCGCCGGGCGAGAGCGCCTGGAACTTCGACTCGAAGGCCAGCTTGCTGAATGCGTCGATATGCTCGGTCACATGGATGTGGTAGCTGTTGGTGATGTAGCCCTTGTCCGTGACGCCGGGGATGATGCCGAAGCGCTTTTGCAGGCACTTGGCGAACTTGTACGTCGTGGATTCCAGCGGCGTGCCGTAGAGGCTGAAGTCGATGTTGTGCATCTGCTTCCACTTGGCGCAGGCGTCGTTCATGTGCTGCATGATCTCGAGCGCGAACGGCGTGGCCGAGGGGTCGGTGTGAGACTTGCCGGTCATGTACTTGACGCACTCATACAGTCCCGCGTAGCCGAGGGAGATGGTCGAGTAGCCGCCGTAGAGGAGCTTGTCGATCGGCTCGCCCTTCTTCAGGCGGGCCAGCGCGCCGTACTGCCACAGGATGGGCGCGGCGTCCGAGAGCGTGCCCTTGAGCCGCTCGTGGCGGCACATGAGCGCGCGGTGGCAGAGCTCGAGCCGCTCGTCAAAGATCTTCCAGAACTTCTCCATGTTGCCGCCGGAGGACAGCGCCACATCCGGCAGGTTGATGGTCACGACGCCCTGATTGAAGCGGCCGTAGTACTTCGGCTTTCCGTTTTCGTCGACATACGGCGTCAGGAAGCTGCGGCAGCCCATGCAGGTGTAGCAGTGGCCCTCGCCGTTTTTGTCGACCTTGAGTTCGAGCATCTTCTTCTCGGAGATGTAGTCCGGCACCATGCGCTTGGCAGTGCAGCGGGCGGCCAGCTCCGTGAGGTACCAGTAGGGGGAATCCTCGTGGATGTTGTCCTCTTCGAGCACGTAAATGAGCTTCGGGAACGCCGGCGTGACCCATACGCCCTTCTCGTTTTTCACGCCCTGATAGCGCTGGCGCAGCGTCTCCTCGATGATCATGGCAAGGTCATGGCGCTCCTGCTCGTTTTTCGCCTCGCCGAGGTACATGAACACCGTCACGAACGGGGCCTGGCCGTTCGTGGTCAGCAGCGTAACGACCTGATACTGGATCGTCTGCACGCCGCGGCGGATCTCCTCGCGCACGCGGTTTTCGACGAGCTCGGCCAGCTTTTCCTCGCCCGGATGCGCGTCGATGGCCTTCATCTCGGCCTCGACCTCGCGGCGGATGCGCTCGCGGCTGACCTGCACGAACGGGGCCAGATGCGTCAGCGAGATCGACTGCCCGCCGTACTGGTTGGAGGCGACCTGCGCGATGATCTGGGTCGCAATGTTGCACGCGGTCGAGAAACTGTGCGGCCGCTCGATGAGCGTGCCGGTGATGACCGTGCCGTTTTCGAGCATATCTTCCAGGTTCACGAGGTCGCAGTTGTGCATGTGCTGCGCGTAATAGTCCGCGTCGTGGAAGTGGATGATGCCCTCCTCGTGCGCCTCGACGATGTCCTTCGGCAGCAGGAGGCGGCTCGTGATGTCACGGCTGACCTCGCCGGCCATGTAGTCGCGCTGCGTGCTGTTGACGATCGGATTCTTGTTGGAGTTTTCCTGCTTGGCCTCCTCGTTGTTGCACTCGATCAGGCTCAGGATGCGGTCGTCGGTCGTGTTGGCGCGGCGCACCAGGCTGCGGGTGTAGCGGTAAGTAATGTAGGCCTTGGCGACCTCGAACGCACCGTGGGCCATGATCTGCTTTTCGACCATGTCCTGAATTTCCTCCACGGCGGCGCTGCGGCCCAGCTCCTGGCAGGCGAGCTCCACGCTCTCGGCGATGCGCTGGATCTGCCGCGGCGTCATGCGGTCGCACTCTTCGACGGCGGCGTTGGCCTTCGTGATGGCCATGATGATCTTGGAGATATCGAACGTCGCCTCGGCGCCGTTGCGCTTAATGATCTTCATTTCTCTCTTCCTCCCCCTCTGAATGAAAAACACAATATCTTGTAGAAAAAACCGCTTTATTTTGTATTGAGAGCGGGTATATCGTACAATATCTAGTGCAAGCTGTCAATAACCAATTTGATTTTTGTTGCACATTATGTGAACAGCGCGGCCCCTTCAGGCCGCAAAAAAGCACCGCCCGCAGGCGGCGCGGCGCTGCCCGGGCCGGAAGCTCCGGCCCGGGAACGGTGGTCCGTCAGGCAGTTTCGTAGCCGTTGGGATTGTGCGTCTGCCAGCGCCAGCTGTCGCGGCACATATCCTCGAGCGAATACTCGGCGCGCCAGCCAAGGATGCGCGCGCTCTTGTCCGGGCAGGCATACAAGGTCGGCAGGTCGCCCGCGCGGCGCGGCGCGATCCGATACGGCACGCGCACGTGGTTGGCCGTCTCGAAGGCGTGCACCATCTCGAGCACGCTGTAGCCCTTGCCGGTGCCGAGGTTGAAGACGCTCTCGCCCGGATGCTCCGCCATGTAGGCGATCGCTGCGACGTGGCCGCGCGCGAGATCCATGACGTGGATATAATCGCGCACGCCCGTGCCGTCCGGCGTGTCGTAGTCGTCGCCAAAGACGCTCAGGCACTCGCGGCGGCCGATGGCCGTCTGCGAGATATAGGGCATGAGGTTGTTCGGCACGCCGCGCGGATCCTCGCCGATGAGGCCGCTCGGGTGCGCGCCGATGGGGTTGAAGTAGCGCAGCAGCACGACCGACCAGCTCGGGTCGGCCACGACATAGTCGCGCAGGATCTGCTCGCAGACGTACTTCGTCCAGCCATAGGGATTCGTGCAGTTGCCGGTGCGGGACGTCTCGTAGAGCGGCATCTCGTTGTCGCCGGAGTAAACCGTTGCCGACGAGGAGAAAATGATCTGCCGGACGCCGTGGTCACGCATCGCCTCGCAAAGCGTGATCGTCGAGCCGAGGTTGTTGTCGTAGTATTCCAGCGGCATCTGCACCGACTCGCCCACGGCCTTGAGCCCGGCAAAATGAATGACGCAGTCGATCTTCTGCTCGGTGAAAATGCGGTCGAGTCCGGCGCGGTCGCGCACATCCATCTGATAAAATTTCAGCGGCCGGCCCGTGATCTGTTCGACCCGTCTGCCCGCCTCTGCGCTGCTGTTGACGAGATTGTCCACGACGACGACATTCATGCCCTGCTCGAGCAGCTCCACGCACGTGTGGCTGCCGATGTAGCCCATGCCGCCGGTCACCAATACGGTCATGCACCGTACCCCCCTTTCGCCTGCTGATGTTTTGTTTTTATTGTACATCACATTCCGACGGAGTTCAACGGTTTTCCCCTTGCCAGAAATTTACCGGGCGCGTGAATTTCCTGACAATCCCTGAATTTTCAAAAATTCGGTGATTTTGCTTGACTTTCGGGTACTGCTGGGCTAAACTGTTTGTATCATTGGTGATGTCGGGATGTCTGTGTACGCACGGTTTTTTACCCATTTCGCACCCCACCCCATCTCTTTTATCCATTCTTTTCTCTTTTTATCTGATCTCTCTTTACGGATTATCTACCCTTTTTGTTCTCCGCCGCATGGCATATCTCATCCCGTCACAGTGATCGCGATGCGGGCCTGCAGCGTACGGGGCACGTGTCCATATCGGCTGCGCGTGCAGCGAAAGGCCTCCGGGGGCGCCCGGGGGCCTTTTTCATTCCATATCAAAATCAAAAAAGCGTCAGGGCGCGCATACGCTCTGACGCTTTTTTCTGCTCCGCGCGCTCAGCTCTCCATCTGCTTGCCGAGGAAGCCCGACACAGCCTGCGCGAGCTTGCGCTCCGTCTCGCCGGCGGGGCCGTCGCCGTGCGCGGCCACGAACAGCACGCAGCCGAGCACGTCGCCCTCGGAGAGGATGGGCGCGGCGACGGCGACGGCGTAGCGCTCGTCGGTGTCGACGACCGGCAGCGTGCAGCTGTCGGCCGCATACTGCCCGCGCGTGCTCATGAGCTCTTCAAGCTCGCGGCTGATGCGCCGGTCGAGCAGCTCGCGCTTGCCGCCGCCGGCCACGGCGATGACCGCGTCGCGGTCGCACACGGCGGCGATGCCGCCGGTGGTCTTGTGCAGCGCGTCGCAGATCTGCGCAGCGAACTCGGACAGCTCGCCCATGGGGGAATACTTTTTGAAAATGACCTGCCCGTCGGTGTCGGTGTAGATCTCCAGCGGGTCGCCGTTGCTGATAACACTGACACGGAAAACCTTGTCCTCGTGGTTTTTGGAGGACTGGATCAGTGTGTTTTTGATATTTTCCGTGCCTTGCTTAAAATTTACGGCATCCTCCGTTTCCGCCGGGAGGGTCCCGCAGCGCAGCAGCGTGTCGATGTCGGATTGAAGCCTGATTTCCAAGTGATCTTCAAAGACGAGAATCTTGTCAATCAGCAGCTCCAGATCATTTCGTTCCAGCTTATCCTTTTCCAGAATGTCGCGGAACACGTCGATGGCGGTCTTTGCCACGCGGTTGACCTGAATGATGGTGTTGCGCTTGTCGCTCAGCAGGTCGATCTGGTGGTTGATGCCGTCGATCTTTTTTTGCAGGTCTGCTTCCATCTCGTCATACAGCGCCTCGATGGAGGCTTCCTGCTTGGGCTTTTTCATGATCTCCCGGATGCGCTGGCGCTTTGTGACCTTCAGCTCCTCGTTGAGATCGGCCAGCACCGCCGCCAGATTGTCGGCAGACTGCTCCGTTTCCGCCACCTGATCGTTCTCGCGCTTCAGCTCCTCGTTGAGCTGTTCCAGCATGGCGGCAGAACTGTCCGCCAGCTTCCGCACATAGCTCTTCAGCAACTCGTCCAGCCGGTCAACGCGGATATGGTGGCTCGTGCAGCCTTTCAGACCGCGACGGTGATACGTCCCGCAGGTGTATGCGGGGGCCAAATCGCTGCGGCTCATGGCGAACAGCGGGCTGCCGCAGTCGCCACACTGCAAAAAGCCGGAATACACGTTGTCATTGATCTTGACGCCGCGATAGTTATTACGGCTGCGCTTTTCCCGCAAAGCGATGGTGATGGCGAAGGTGCGGTAGTCGATGATGGCCTGATGGTGGTTTTCAATGACAATATGCTCGTCGTCGTTGCGCTTGATCTCCTTGCCGTTGATCTTGGCGCGGGTGTACTTGCCCTGCCGGAGCGTGCCGATGTAGAAATCATTGTCCAGAATGCCCTGCACCGTGGCGATGGCCCAGGCGTTTTTGGCTTCTCGTTTCGTTTTCTTGCCCGCCGCCTCCTTGCGCATCCGTTCGGACATGCGCGGTGTGGGAACGCCCTGATCGGTGAGGTAGTTGGCGATTTTCTTGTAGCCCCAACCAGCGTTGTTGTAGAGGTCAAAAATCTTGCGGACTGTCTCGGCCTCGGTGGGGATGAGCTCAAACTGCTTGTCCTCGGTCACGAGATAGCCGTAGGGTGCGGCGCAGATCCACTCGCCGTCGTCCTGCCGCCGTTTGATGACATTGCGCACCTTGCGGGAAGTGTCCGTGACGGGCATCTCGTTCACAAGAAACTGAAACTGGATTTTCAGCCAATCGTCGTCATTGGGGAAGTCCACGCCGTCGCCGATGGAGATGATGCGCACGCCCGCGTCGCGCAGGTCTTCCAGCTCCACGAGGCCGCGCGAGTTGCGGCGGGAGAAGCGGGAAAAGTCCTTGATGATGAGAATATCGTACTTGTGGGACATGAGTCCCCGGCGCATCTCCTGATAGCCCTCGCGCTGCTCAAACGTGTAGCCGGAGCGGTCGCGGTCTTCAAAAAACGTCAGCGTGCTGCCGGGGAAGTGGGTTTTTACATAGTCCTCGATGATGGCCTTCTGGTTCTCAATCGAGATGTTCTTTTGATCCTGCTCATCATCCACAGAAATACGGGCATAGCCCGCGATGTCAAATGTTTCAATCATGGTCATTCACCCTTGAGATACTTTTCCGTTTGGCGGTCAAACTCGGAAATATACGCCTCGTCCTGCTTTTTGCGAAACTCCTCGTAGATCGCGCCGACCTTTTTCGCTGCCGCTTCCCGCGAGATGTGACCCTTGCCGTCCAGCACGTTTCGGCGGTTGTTGGTCAGGAATCGATCGGTTTCGTTCAGCCAATCCTGCATACTCATCAGCTGCTCGTCCTCTGCCATCAGCTCGGCGTAGTCGATAAACATGGTCACCAACCGGTTCAGGCGGGACAGCTCCTTTTCGTTCAGGTAGTTTTTCGCCACCAGCGTGTCGCTTTTGAGAATCTTTCCATCCGGCGCGCCCTTCCATGTGGTAAGACCCATCGTGGGGCTGTCCAGTGTAGCTCGCTCGGAAATCAGTTCCGCGGCAGTCTTGCCGGTAACGGCGTAGTGCAGTTTGTTCTGGACAAATGCATAGAACGCTTTCGTCGTGTCGCTGTTTTTGTCGTAATCATAGCTGCACTGCTCGAAGACATCCGCGATTTTCTGATAGGCCCGGCGCTCGCTGGCACGGATCTCCCGGATGCGCTCGAGCAGTTCGTCGAAGTAATCCTTGCCGAAGGGGCGGCCGTTCTTCATCAGCTCGTCGTTGAGGACGAAGCCCTTCTGAATGTACTCCTTCAGCGTCTTCGTCGCCCACTGGCGGAAGCGTGTGGCCTTCTTAGAGTTCACGCGGTAACCCACGGCGATGATAGCGTCGAGGTTATAGTGCTGGGTCAGATAGTTTTTTCCGTCGGCGGCAGTTGCCGAGAATTTCTCGGTAACTGCTTCTCGATTCAATTCGCTTTCCGCGAAGATGTTCTTCAAGTGCAGGGAGATGTTATCCGGCGTGCAGCCGAACAGCTCAGCCATCGCCTTCTGCGTCAGCCAGAATGTTTCGTCCATAAATACAACGTTTACAAATTCTTTTCCATTTTCATCGCTGTACAGGAGAATTTCACTGTGCTCCATCATTTCATGTTCCATTTGCTTTTCCCTCCGGTTCTCTGACGGCCAGTGTCAGCCACATATATCTTTTCGCAAATATCTTATTTCAGATAATATTGTACAGGATGTTTTCGCGCTTTGCAAGGGCAAAAAAGAAAAGGGCGGAAGAGATTTCTCCCTTCCACCCGAAGTTCAGCGCACCATGCCCGCGGCCTTCTGCTTTTTCGCCTGCTGCACGGTCTTCTCGGCGCTGCGGCGGCGGTTGAAGAGCAGCAGATCCCGCGTGTTCTCGTAAAGGTCGCCCTTGCCGGACTCGAACACGGCGACCATGTATTTCTTCGTCTTATACTTGGCGTAAATCTCCTTCAGCCCCTCCCGCAGGACGGGGTCAATTTTTTCTGCATTCGTCAGCCAGATTTCAACAAGCTTCTGATCGTCCCTGACGTTCATCTCCAAATAGAACCGACCTCCTTCAATATCCTTAGTTTCCTCATCTTTCCTGCTGCTTATGCGCGGTCACCTGTTTGGCCGCCTGCAAAATCTCCAGCGGCAGGACGTCCACCAGGCGGTGCAGCTCGTCCAGCTCCCGGAGTTTTTCGTTGATCTCCAGCTTTTTGCGGACGCTCTCCTTGGACGATGCGCCCAGCTGCTTTTCGAGCGCCGCATTCTCGGCGGTCAGTGCCTTATAAGCGGCGTCGTACTTCTTGAACTTCGTCCGCAGAGCCTCCGCGCCGGGAACGTACTTGCCCAGCAGCGCTTCCAGCTCGTCCAGCTTGGCCTTTTTGTTGAACGGATTGGTGTCGTTCAGAATGGCCATGATCTGCTCCTTCATCCGGTTCAGGTGGACAGCCTCCTTGAACAGCCGCGGCGGGATATGGTCGCGCCCGGTTTCGCTGGCGCTCTCGCCGCGTTCCAGATCGGGATATTTTTTGACCATGTGCTCCCAGAAGCGATCCTGCCACTGCGTTAGTTTCTTCTTGTTGCCGACAATTTCTTTGGCGCTAAGCCGCCCGTCCGCTGTCAGCGGGACGAAGCAAAGGTGCATATGGGGCGTTTTCTCGTCCATATGCACCACGGCGGATATAATTGTTTCTGGACTCTGGTTTTGCTTGATAAAGTCCAACGCTTCCTGGAAATAAGCTCTGACCTCTCCTTTTTTCTTACCCTTGAAGAACGCCGGGCTGGCCGTCACCAGCGCCTCCACCACGCGCACGCTGTCCGACCGCGTGCGGCAGCCTGCCTCCACGATCTGCTTTTCCGCCTCGGCGCGGTATTTGCGCTGCGGCGTCACCAGATGAAAATTGAGGTGGCTGCGGGACGTGTCCGCGTCGGGATTGCTGGCGTATTTCTCCTTGGTGCGTTCGTTGTGGGACTCAATATGCCCGATTTCCGGCCCCTTATATTTGGCAAAGCGGAGAATGGCGTACTGTGCTTTCATCGGCGCGCCCCTCGCTTCATCCACACGATGTCGCAGTCCAGCACATCGGCCAACTCCACGGCCTCCTTATAGCGGATGCTCTCCCTTTGCAGCTTTGCGGACAGATTGGAGACGCTGTCGCTCCAGTCATATTCCTCGGCCAGCCGGTCAACGATCTCCTGCATGGTAAAACCGGCGCGGACGATCTGCGATTTGATCTCATTTCTGATGCTCATAAAATCCTCCCAAATTTTCGTGATGAAAACAGCGAAGCGGGTACGCTCTCCAACGCATCCGCTTCGCTGTCTGGTGTAAAAATCTGTTCTGCTCAAATCCGCTGGAAACGCGGCGGTCGATGCCCTCTTCATAGGTGAGGGGTATCGACTTTACGAAACCGTGTGGCATTTCATAAAACCGTGCATATGCACACTTTTTCGTAATGCCGGTACGCTGTTCCGAGCAGCGCGTTTTCGTGAAATGGTTTCGTTTCCGCGCAAATTTCTTTCCGGTTTTCACCTGCCTTGCAGATACCCCTTTCGTTTCAGCTCCGCCAGATCGGCGGCCACGTCCTCTGGGCGCATCCGCGCAAGGCAGCTCAAGTCGTAAATATCGTACCGAGCCACCAGAAGCAGCGTCATCAGCAGCTTCTGCGTGCCGGTCAAATCGCTGTCGTATAAGTGAAACAGCGGCAGCTCCTTATAATAGATTCTTCCCATTGCATCCTCCTTCGTCGGTAAACTTGAAAACATCTATCCCATCCATCCCATCCATCCGGGGTTTTGGGGATGCTTGGGATGGATGGGATGGAGAATTTCGTGTCTGAGCTCATAAAACCGGCGGCGCGACCAGCGCCTCGATGCCCCAGAAGCCGTTGACCCGCTTGCCGAGGGCGTTCTGGATGTGATTGTCGTGCTCCAGGCCGAACTCATCGGCGTGCTTTTTGAGCGTCATGCTCACCGTCCGCGCGGCGAGCGGCTTGTAGGCGTTGTCATTGCACCACATGGTATAGATAGCGTACAGATTGGCCGATGTAATGGTGCTGTCGGCCTTCAGCCGGATATACCCCTCCGAGCGCAGGAACAGTAGCACATTGTCGGCCTCCCGCCGGGCATCCTCGCGGTTTGCTTTCGTCTGACTGCTCTCTGTGAAGCGGAAGTTATTGGCCTGCAAGCGGCGCAGACCTTCGAGACACCAGAGGAAGATGCCCTCGATATCGCCGCAGAGCTTGTCCGCGAGAAAGGGGTCGTCCTCGCGGTTCGGCGGCCTTTTCTTCACCGACAAAATGAGCTGGCGGCGGTAAAAGCCGTCCGAATGGTCATAGAGGGATTCCAGATCGCCATTGGAAAACGCCAGAAACCGGACGTACATCTTGCCCTGATAGCTCTGCTCGCCCTTGCGCTCCAGGTCCATCGGCATTTCGGCGGTGATGAGGGACTTGAGATAGTGCGTGGATTTCAGCGCTTCCAGCTTCATGTCGTCGTCCACCATCAGCAGCTCATGCTCCAGATCGGCTCTGGCGAAGGGGCTGCGCTCCACCTTGGCGATGCTGCCGTTTTTCAGGTTGCTACCGAGCAGCTTCTGCATCACCACGCCGATGCGGCTCTTGCCCTCGCCGCCGTTGCCCTTGAGCAGCATCATCACCTGCCCGCGGTTTGTCGGAATCAGGCAGTAGCCGAGGTATTCCTGCAAGGTCAAAATGTCCTCCGGTTCCAGCAGGTCAGACAAAAACCGCAGCCATGTCACCGGCTGCGGCGCGGTGGGGTCATAGTTGACCGGCAGGCGGTTGCGGCAGAATTCCTTCTCGGCTTGGAACGCGCCGCTGAGAAACAGCGTGCCGTTGGCAACGTGGATGCGATCCTCCTGAATGGGCAGCTCCGGCGTGTAGGCTTCCAGCCTGAGCGTTTCCAGAAGAGTGGTGGCGCGGCGAGCCGTGCCGCTCGTAAAATGCGGGCGCAGCATCTCGTAGATCTGCTTGCGAATGCCTTCTTCGTCGGCAACGCGACCCTCCACGGTGAAAAAGCTGCCGTCCACGCAGACCATCGGGTGCTCTGCCAGAAAGTCCTCACAGAACAGCACCTCGTTGAAGTGCTTGTCCTGCATCCAGCGGGGCGGTTCATTTCGTTCCATCTTCGTCCTCCCTGATCTGCCGGTTCCGCGCCTCCATCAGCGCCAGCCGGTTGTCCTTCTGCATGTCGGCCACCACCTCGGCGCGCTCCTGCGGCGTGCCGCAGGCTAGAATGTCCAGCATATTTCCGATGCGCTCGAGCATATGGCAGGCCTCCGCATAGCGCGGGTCGATGGCATCCTCCGGCGATTGCGGGGCACAATTCGTCTTCCAGTCCTGCAAGATTTGCAGGTAGTCCCCCAGCACGCGGAAGCAGTGCCGCTCGGTTTCCTCCTGCGATTTCCCGCGCTGTAGCTTTGCGAGAATGGACGGCTTCTGCCCGGTGATGCCGAAATCCGCCGCCAGCTTCTTCGCCGCGTCATAACCGCTCAGGTTGAACAGCCTTGCCGCAAGGTCGATTACATCGCCGCTTGCCCCGCAGCCGAAGCAGTAGAAGTAGTCCTCGTTCAGCTTCATGCTGGGCGTGCGGTCGGCGTGGAAGGGGCAGCAGACCATGTTGCCACGGTTTACTTCCAATCCGTAGTATTCGGCAGCCTCCTTCACGGGAACTGCCATCTTGATTTGTGTAAATAAATCCATACCTGTTTCCTCCTGTAAAATAATTGAACTTCGCCGTTCTGCCCGATGCCGTTCCTGCCCGAGTCCTTACCCCGGCGTTGCCTCTTCCTTGGTACGCTGAATGCGATACTTCTCTGGAAAGCATATCCTCATCGGACGGTCATGAAATTTTCAAGGTTCTGCGTGGTTTATGTCTAAATTTTAGTAAGAAAACAGGCCCTTTCCCGTATATCCAAGAGGTAGTAAAAGTGGGGTAGAAGTTGAAATTTTCCACGCTTTGAGACACAAAATGAAAAAGCATGATATAATACAGGAAAATGGAAACGGAGGCTGCTGTATGCAAGTCAAGCTGACAATCGGAGAGCGTTTGAAGGATTTGCGAGTAGAGCGCAAACTGACCTTGGAGCAGCTTGCCGCTGAGGTAGGCATCTCAAAATCCGCGCTTGGCAAATATGAATCGGATAACGGCAAGGATATCAGCCCGTACAGCATTCTGTTGCTGGCGGACTATTACGGTGTTTCCTGCGACTATCTGATGGGGAGGACGGAAACAAAAAATCACCCAAACACAGCTCTGCATGAGCTGCATTTGAGTGATGCTTCGATTGATATATTAAGAACAGGCAAGTTCAACCACCGGCTGCTGTCGGAGCTGATTTGCCACAGGGATTTCCAGCGCTTTATGCTGGATGCTGAGATTTACGTTGACCGGATCGCGGATATGCGTATCAAGGATATGAACACCGTGCTGGGAGCTACCCGCCAGATAGTTCTGATGGAGCATGGCGAGGAAGCTGACGATCTGTACCTCCATACTCTGAAAGTAGCGCAGATACAGGAGGAAGAATATTTCGGTCATCTCGTTGCAGGCGATCTGAGCAGCATCCTGCGGGACATCCGGGAGGAACACAGGGCGGATGCTCTGACCGCGGACGATGACCTGTCCGCTGTCGCTGTGCAGAAGCAGTTGATGGAGGCCGTACATTTTGAGGGCAGCTCCGAGGAAAAGAAAATCCGCGCGTACCTTGCAACACTTGGAATTGACTACGACACGCTCACGAAAGAAGAGTTTATTTCTCTGATTGGAATCCTCAAAAAATCCAAGCACATGAAAAGTCCTATCAGCCAGCGCGGGAAAACAGCCATGACCCACGGCAAAGGAAAACGGAAGAAACGCTGAAACGGGGAGCGGCGCTGCGGCGGGACGGGGGCTTTATATACCTCTGCTTCCTTTTCCGTCCAGTCGGATTTTGCTTCTCAAAAATCCTGCATTTGTGTCACCTTGGTGTCACAAAATCCGCCTGTCCTACTGCCGCGAAAAGCGTTTGTTGCCACACTCTGCTGCACCGCAGAGTACGCCGTCAACCCCTTTTCCGCGTCAGCCGGAAGCAAAGGTATAACACACTAGACTTTGCAGAGCAAAATCGTGTGCCAACAGGGATGCTGCGCGCCCCTATTGGAAACCCAGCGGCAAAGAGATGTTCCCTTTGCAATCCCTCATTTCCCTCGCAGGTGCATATACAAACTGCAAAAGGCAGCTTGTCATCCCTGCTCAGAAAATGCAAAAGGCGGTCCGTGCCGATGAGGGACAGACTGCCTTTTTTGCGACAACCTCAATTTTATCATCGCACAAGAAATGACAAAGTTAAGATTGACGGTGATGCAATTCGCGGGTATACTGTAATTGCATCATTAAATAGTATTTGATGAAATTGAACGCCGAATGAGGAATTTGAATGAGAGATTTCAACTTCAAAGCAGAATATCAAAAGCTCCTGACGCCGGAGGTCGTGGCGTATCTGACGCAGATCCACGAGTACAAGGGGCAGCAGAATCTTTTTATCGAGGCCAAAGCGGACGCGCTGTCCAACCTTTTGGAGGTTGCGAAGATCCAGAGCACCGAAGCGTCCAACCGTATCGAGGGCATCATCACCACGGACGACCGCCTGAAAAAGATCGTCCGCGAAAAGACCATGCCCCAGAGCCGCAGCGAAAAAGAGATCGCCGGATACCGTGACGTGCTAGCGACGATCCACGAGAGCCACGACTATATCCAGCCCAAGCCGTCGGTCATTTTGCAGCTGCATCGGGACCTGTACAAGTTCAGCGGCAAGTCCATCGGCGGCAGCTTCAAAAACTCGGATAATGTGATTGCCGAAGAACGGCCGGACGGCCGGAAGATCGTCCGGTTTGAGCCTGTCTCCGCGTGGGAAACGCCGGGAGCGATGGCAGCACTTTGCGACGCCTTCCACACGGCCGCGCAGGACGCCGAGCTTGACCCGCTGCTGCTGATCCCGATTTTCATTCTGGACTTTCTCTGCATCCATCCCTTCAACGATGGCAACGGCCGCATGAGCAGGCTCCTGACGCTGCTGCTTTTGTACCGCTCCGGCTATCTTGTCGGCAAATATATCAGCATCGAAAAGCTGATCTCCGATACCAAGGAGACCTATTACGAGGCCCTGCAAGCCAGCTCCTACAACTGGCACGAAGGGACGAACGATTATGCGCCCTTCGTCACCTATATGCTGGGCGTTCTGGCGGCGGCTTATCGGGATTTTGAAAGCCGGGTTGAGCTGCTGACGACAAAGGGGCTATCTAAGCCCGACCGGGTGCGCGAGATCATCAAGAACCACCTTGGCAAGATCACCAAGAGTGAGATCATGGCCAAATGCCCGGACATCAGTCAGATCACCGTCCAGCGCGCGCTGGCAGAGCTGCTGAAATCCGGCGAGATCACTAAACTCAGCGGCGGGCGCTACACGGCGTATGTCTGGAGCGGAGAGGAAACGCTATGATGAGAAAGTCATGGACGAAGTGGATATTAACTGCTGTTATAGCACTGGTACTAATTGCTGGAGTTCCGATCATAATCAACGAGTGCTACAAAACAAACAGCGGATACATGACCATATGGGGTGCTGCGGATGCGCTTGCCTACTATGGCGCTATCATCGCCTCCATAGGGGCGGCTTTAGGTGTGTTCGTCTCAATAAAAGCAGCTACCAAGAACTATCGGGATGATGTTCGGGCACGCGTTATGCCGTTTATTGCAGTGACCCCATTTGAGCGAAAAGCAACTGTGAATACAATGGCTTTATTAAGAGAGAAAGTGGAGGAGAAGGAAAAACCCAAGGACACAGATGACACCTCTGCTGTGCAGTACGATGAATATAAATTAAGTCAAATCTATTTTGTTATTACGACGCATGGCATTGAAGCAAAGAACAAACTAGACAAAAGCCAACAAGTAATTCTTGAACAAGCGGGAAACATGTGGGTTTCAATGACAAGCGGAGTAGAAATACATCAACGCATAGATTTTTACAGTATGCCTTTGGAAATTGAGAATGTTGGAAATGGGACGGCGGTAAATCTGCGCGTAGGATTCAACCGTACAGAGGACAGAGGTAGGCGTAGATTTGTTCGCCCAATGATGTTGAAGCAAGGGCAAACATTGTATATCCATATCTTCTCAACAGCCGATTTCGATGTGGTTTGCGGGGACTATATCTTGGAATTTCATTATGAGGACATTTACGGGAACAAGTATGCTCAAGAATTCCCCGTCAAGTATAATAAAAATGAAAATAATCAGGAATACCAAAGTATAGATCTGGTTGGAAAACAGATTAGAAAAACGGAGGATACCCATGCCAACACTTGAATGGATCGGAAAAGATAAAGTCGTGAATCATCATCTGGACGTGCCGTTTCGGGTGTTGGAGCGCAAGTATAGCTTTGATGAAAACGGACAGCACAACGAGGATAACGGCAGCGAAAACATGATCATCCGGGGTGACAATCTGGAAGCCCTGAAAGCCCTGCTGCCCCGGTATGAGGGGCGCGTCAAGTGCATCTATATCGATCCGCCCTACAACACCGGCAACGAGGGCTGGGTCTACAATGATAATGTCAATGACCCGAAGATCAAAAAGTGGCTGGGCGCGGTTGTCGGCAAAGAGGGCGAGGACTTGACCCGCCATGACAAGTGGCTGTGCATGATGTACCCGCGCTTGAAGCTGCTACAAAAGCTGTTAGCGGATGATGGCGTTATTTTCATCAGCATTGATGATAACGAACTATATAACCTAAAAGCAATTTGCGATGAAATTTTCGGTTCAAATAATTTCGTAGCGAATGTAATTTGGCAGAAAACATACTCACCAAGGAATGATGCGCTGGGCATTCCTTATGAAACCGATAATATTCTCGTTTACAGTAAAACCGGTAGATGGTTTCCGAACAAGCTAGAGCGCACCGCGGCAATGGACGAGAGACATGACAGCCCAGATAACGATCCCATTCCTTGGCAGTCGGGTGATGTGTCGGCTGCCGGTGCAGCCGACCATCAAGGGATGGTTTATGCGATTCAGCAGCCCATTACAGGGAAATTATTGTACCCTGCCTCCGGACGACATTGGAAGGATGAGCAAACGGTTGTTTTGCAACGAATGAATAAGTGGGCTAAATATGAGTTGCGAAATATTGATGATGCTTCTGTAAGAGCTGCCCTCTGCGGGATTTCAATTGAATCTGTTCGGCAGGACGTTATGGCTGTCATGCTGGCACAGCCGCTAGAAGAAGCCGCTGTTCAAGCAACTGCTAGGTACGAAGAAGGAACCTGGCCCGAATATTATTTTACTAGTAAGGGCAAAGGTGGAATCCGTTTCAAGAATCACATAAAGCAAGATGTCGGAAAGTCCGCAACAAACTTGTGGTTTTATGGCGATGTGGGTCATACAGATGAAGCGAAAAAAGAATTGAAAGGAATCTTTTCCGGCGTTGCTCCTATTGAAACGCCAAAACCTCGACGTTTAATTGAACGTATTCTCCATATTGCCGCAGATTCAAATGCAATCATCCTCGATTCCTTCGCCGGTTCTGGTACTACCGCCCACGCCGTCCTCAACATGAACAAGGCGGACGGCGGACACCGCAAGTTCATCCTTGTCGAGATGATGGACTACGCCGACAGCATCACCGCCGAGCGCGTGAAGCGCGTGATCCGCGGCTATGGCGAGGGCAAGAATGCCGTGGAGGGTACGGGCGGCAATTTCAGCTTCTACGATCTGGGCGAGCCGCTGCTGCACGGTGATATGCTCAACGAAAATGTGGGCGTGGAAAAGATCCGGGAGTATGTGTACTTTACAGATACGAAAGCCTCTCTGCCGGAATCGCACCCGGACGAACCGTATTTTATGGGTGTCCACATTGGCAGCGCTTATTATTTCTATTACGAAAAGCAAGCTGTTACTACGCTGAACCGGGAGTTCCTGCATACGGTCAAAACCAAGGCCGACGCTTATGTAATCTACGCCGACCTTTGCACGCTCAGCGAGGCAGAACTGGAAAAGTACCATATCACATTCAAGAAAATCCCCCGGGATATTACGAAACTGTGAGGAGGGCATGGAATGGAACTCAACAACTATCAAAAGCAAGTCATGCGTGACCTTTCCGCCTATCTGAACTGCGTCAACCGTGGAACCAATCTGTTTTCCGCGTGGCGGGAATACTGGTTTTCCAAGGATGTGGCCGTTGGCCTCGGCGGAGTACCGTCCTATAATAACTCTATTGAACGTGCGCCCCATGTTTGCATGAAGGTGCCCACCGGCGGCGGTAAGACGTTTATGGCCTGCGCTTCCGTTCGGCGGATTTTTGACGCCTTGCCCACCGGAAAGCCGCAGGTGGTGGTGTGGCTGGTCCCCAGCGATTCCATCCTGACACAGACCATCCGCACGCTATCTGATGTGGATCACCCTTACCGGCAGAGACTGGATCAGGATTTTGCCGGGCGTGTCGGCGTGTACACCAAGGAAATGCTGCTGAACGGGCAGAACTTTTCACCGGATACAGTGCGGGAAATGCTGACGGTCTGTGTGATGAGCTATGGCTCACTGCGCATTGACAGCCGGAAGAAGGATGTCCGCAAGGTCTATCAGGAAAACGGCAATCTGTTCCGCTTTGCAGAGTATTTCAAGGACACGCAGGCGCTGTTGGCCGATACGCCGGATACGGCGCTGATTCAGGTGCTGCGCCATCTGGAGCCTATCGTTGTTGTGGACGAAAGCCACAATGCAGAATCGAAGCTCAGCACGGAGATGCTGAATAATCTGAATCCGTCCTTCGTACTCGATCTGACGGCAACGCCGCGAAAAAACAGCAACATTATCTCCTATGTGGACGCCCGTGAGCTGAAGAAGGAGCACATGGTAAAGCTCCCCGTAGTGGTATATAACCGCACCACCCGGCAGAGTGTCATTCAGGATGCCATCCAGCTGAGAGGAAGCATTGAGCAGGAAGCTATTGCCGCAGAAGCAGCTGGCGGGAAGTATATTCGGCCCATCGTTCTGTTTCAGGCACAACCCCGTACCGGAGACAACAGCGATACCTTTGATAAGATCAAGGCGATGCTGGTAGGCATGGGCATTCCGGAAAACCAGATTGCGGTGAAAACGTCCGATGTGGACGACCTCAAGGGGCAGAACTTGATGAGCAGGGATTGTGAAATCCGATACATCATCACCGTCAACGCGCTGAAAGAGGGCTGGGACTGCCCCTTTGCCTACATATTGGCGTCACTGGCCAACCGCACCTCCACTGTGGATGTGGAGCAGATTTTGGGACGCATTCTGCGTCAGCCCTACGCGATGCAGCACAGCTCGCCGCTGCTGAACACCTCCTATGTGCTGACAAACTCCGTGGACTTCCACACTACATTGGAGAAAATCGTGGTCGGTTTGAATAAAGCAGGCTTCAGCCGTAAGGATTATCGTATTGGTGAAGCGATTGAAGCGCCGCAGGTGCCGGTTCAGCCGGAAGCAGAACAGGCGGAAATTCCATTTGCGCCGCAAGCCACTGAGTCCGATGCCTTTGACGATGTAAATGTACAGGAAGTGAAAACGGCGCTGGAAAGCACGGCGCAGGGAAGCGCTGCGATTTCTGCAATGGTTCGGGAAGCAACGGTGCAGGCGGAAACCTACACGGCGGCGGCCAACGAAGCGGATGACGGATTTATGGGAGGTGAGCTGGGAGATATGCTGATACAAAATAGGGTACAGCCCTATCTTGCTGAAGAGGTATTCGCATTGCGGATTCCGCAGTTTTTCCTTCGTTCCGTTCCGGATTTATTTGGTGATGAATTTGAACTGCTGGAGAAGGAGAATCTTTCCGAGGGATTTTCTCTGACCGGGCAGGATGCACAGGTTAGCTTTGAACTGGCTACCGGAGAAATGTACCGCGTGGATGTGGCGGATCACGGCGAGGCTGTACCCAAGTACAAGCGCGCTGACGGTGAGCTGAGTGAATACATCCGCAATCGCATGGCACAGCTTCCGCCAGAACAGAAAATTCAAAGCTGTACCAATATGCTATGCACCCAGATCAATCGGAACAATCGATATGCAGCATCGGAGATCAACGACTATGTGCGCAGAATCGTTGGCGGTATGACGCAGGATGAGCTGGCAGCTATGGAAACGGCCATCCCGACATACGCAGCCAAGATTTCTAAGAAGATTGAAGGGCTGGAAGACGCATATCGGGAAGAGCAGTTCATTCGCTGGCTGGATGCAGGTAAGATTGTATGCCGCGAGAATTATATACTGCCGTCTGTAATTACACCTGCCAACACAACGGATGCCATTCCCAAGTCCTTGTATGAGGCTGAGAAAGACGATATGAACCCGGAAGAGCATGAGCTGATCGACGCCGTGGTAGCCCTTGACAATGTAAAATGGTGGCACCGAATCATTGAGAAGAAGGGCTTCCGGCTGAATGGCTTTATCAACCATTATCCTGACTTCATGGTAATGACCAAGTCCGGAAAGCTGGTGCTGATTGAGTATAAAGGTGATGACCGGGATAACAGCAACAGCGCCCGCAAACTGAAGCTTGGCCGTAAATGGCAGGCGCAGTGCGGGCCGGAGTACCGGTATTTTATGGTGTTCAAAAACCGCGATTTCGGCATTGATGGCGCATATACGCTGGATCGGTTTGTTGAGATTATGCGGGAATTGTGATAATATAGGAAGCACAGAGAAGGAGAAAAATGTGAACACTATTACAATCACATCATTTTCAGACTACATATCATACATCGAACATAATTATGGACGGAATCATTTATTTAGAGGATTAAAAAAGAGAGCATATCTATTGATTCCAAAAATCGGCCGTTCTAATTATGTTCAAAGATGTGCTGGGGAAGCTGAGCAACAACTATTTGCCCTACAGGACTTAGAAGAGCAAACGATGAATGAGTTCATAAAAATGTCAGTTCCTCATATGGATTTGCGAGACATGAATCCATGGGATCAATGGACGATCGGCCAGCACCATGGACTTCCTACTAGGTTTTTAGATTGGACTGAGAACCCACTAATTGCAGCATATTTTGCAACTGAAGATGCTACAGATGATGTTGCGGTTTGCACAATCGATCGAACCCAGTTTAATGCAGGGACAGATGATATTCCTGATGTTTTCTCACTTCCTGACGGAGATGATGTAATCCTACATGTTCCAAGCTATATCAATGCACGTATTATTGCTCAAAAGGGAGTTTTTACTGTTCACAAGAACCCAACCAAGCCGCTTGACCAGACAAAAATTAATGGCGACTTTTGTTGCGTAGACCAACTAATAATCCCTAAAGCAGCAATACGAGAATTTGTTAAAGACTTGGACTGGTTTGGCATTAATCGCTCGTTTATATATCCAGGACTTGATGGTCTTGCATATTATCTTGACTTCAAAGCTAAAGGAGGCATTGACTAATGTACGTGCCAGTCATGAAAAATCGCACTGTAGAAATCAGCGTATTACAGCAATTAGGTGCAATGCATGTATTTGATGGAGATGTAATTCCTTTAGTAGAGCTAATCCAAGAAAGGACAAGAAGCAATAACAAAAATACATTTATTCAAGACTTGTGTAATCTTCTTGAAAATGCGCCCAAAATGCATGTAATGGTTGATTTTTACAAATCGACCAAGTTACGGAGTACAACAGACGCAATTCGAGAATATGTGACTATGTCGGTGCGTTTTCCGGATTTTGGCGAACGCGAGCTCATTCCTTTGACACCATATTGCGAGCGCGTTGTGCCAGTTATCTCGTATCTTCATGAGAGTATATCGCTGGAACGCATCAAGATGGAAACCATTCAGTTTCGGAACAACTTTCCTCGCGTAGCTTTTCGAATAAAGGTTCAAGAATTTGACCACGTATTCTCGTGCGTTGAAACGCTTATTTCTTCTGGCGATTATTTAATCTTAGATATTGAATCCGCGTCTCATATGAGCCCGGTTTTCAAGAAAATCTATAAACGAATTGCTGAAAGCAAGAGAAAACTAGGATTTACTTCGGTGATAATAAATGCACATCGCCCTGAAGGCCTTACAAACAAAGAAATGCTAGATGGTGAGCCGATCGCAGACATTGATAACAGCCTAAAGGAGTTATATTCAACCGTCTATATGCACAAGTTCGACGGATTTGGAGATTATGCGTGTATTTCTGCTGCACTTCCTTCGACGGGCGGTGCTATTAGTCCAGTAGGAATCTATTATTCTAACGAAAATAATTACTTTGTAGCGTATAAAGGAAGAGCGCCTCAACTATCCGAATTTCCAACTTATATTGCACCTAGAATCATTGAATCGGAATATTGGAAGGAATTTAGTGATACGCATCATGAAAATTGTGCAGGATGTAAGGAAATTGCAAAAATTGTATCCGGTGCTAAGAGCGGGAGAAATCAAGCTCAGTGGAAGATGATAACCATGCTGCATTATATTTACACCATGTTTGAAACAAGCGCATAAAAGAATGGCTCAGTCAGCGTAATCTGGCTGAGCCATTCTTCATTTTGCATATAACAAATTGGGATCCATTTTGGATGAGAAAAAGCTTTGAATATCAACAGGCAAAATTTGATCAAAATGTTCAGTAATAAACCTCCATTGATCCGCATATTTGTGTCTTAATAGCTTTCGATATGGCGTCCAAATTGACCGCGTGGCGGCGATTTGCAAAAGGCGTGTACGCTTATCTGCTCGCGTTTTGAAGTCTTTTTCATTTAACAGTTTAAGCAAATAGCTCATGTCCCCGCTTGACAGGCTATCGAGACAAAATTTAATATCACAGCAATTCTTTTGCGCACATTTTTGATAAGAGAAGACCACTTCTCTGTTTTTTGTAATTCTGTAGGAAATAATACCACAGGATTCAGGGATAAGATTTTTCACGTCGTTCACGCGACCAATGGGAACGATAACGTATACTTTTTCAAAAGTTCTTAAATAATCTTGCATCTGACTTCCCAAGCGGTCAAAAGTGTCATACTCAGTCTTAATTTCATATGCATACGAACTGCCGTTTATTCTACATATGTCAATCCGACTGTCTCCGATGTTCATTTCAAATGCAACGATATGATTCAACTGATCTTTTAGATGCTTAATAAAATAGTACTTAATAACTCTTTCGCAAAAGTAGTAATTAAATATCATATCATTAACTACTTTATTTGACAGACAAGTTTTTCGCAGCAGTTCAATATCGCTACTATTTGTTTTATTAAGTACATATCCTATCTTCGCCCAACGCACATCTTCAGGGTCATAAATATTATAGTCTTTATTGATTGTTTTACACATCTGAAGAATTTCATCGTCAGAGTAGTTATTCAAAATCGATTGAAGCAGCAAAAGCATAACACTCACCCGTTTTTAGTTTTATCCCATGTAATTCTTAGCCCAATCACCGCAGCCATTTCTAAGGCTTCGGAATATTTAATAGTGCCTCGGGCTAACTTATTTGAAATATTTTGTACCGTTGTTCGCTCGTCTGGCGTCCTATGCTGATTCATCCGAGTCACAACCTCAGTAAGTGTCAGGCCATTTTGAGCAATGATGGCTTTAATTTCATTATGAACTTGATTGCGCTCCACGCTCTCACCTCAAACACTATAACAAATATTTTTATTTATTATAGTGTATTTTCCGAAAACAGTCAAGGAGAACAAACGGAGAATGTCCCAGAAGGTAATCCTAAAAGGCACTGGAACTCGCTGAATCTCAACGAGTTCCAGTGCCTTTTCTGCTTGATAAAATCTCCTTTGATACGCACGATTGTAGTTTCTGTTACTATGTACTACTCCCACCCCTGCCGTTTGGCCAAATCGCCCATCGCGAAGCAGAATCTCTCCCACCGTGCCAATGTCATCAGCAGCGGGTCGCCCTCGCGGATACGCATGGTGCGGCGGATCTCCTTGGGGATGACCACGCGGCCGAGGTCGTCGATCCGGCGCACGATTCCGGTTGCCTTCATATTCGGAAAACTCCTTTGCTCTGTTTTGCGTTTCGGCAACCCTATTTTCTGCAAAATCCGGTAGTCTATGCAGTCCGTGCCGCTCACGGGCGTTCCAGTTTTTTCTTCAAAAAATGTCTGCCGCGGCGCAAAACGTCCCCGGAGCAGAGCACATCTGCACCGGGGACGTTTTCGGATCGCTCGGGCCGCCTCAGACGATCTCGAGATCGTCGCGGTCGCGGAGCATATACTTTTTCAGCGGGGTCAGGCTGGCGAGCCAGTAGAGCAGGCCGCCGCAGATGGCATCGAAGCCGCTGCCCGTGAAGATGAGAAACAGCGGGCTCTGAATGCTGCCGGTCAGCGGATTGTACACGAACAGGATCGTGATCAGGCACGAGAGAATGACGCAGCCGATGCCGACCAGGTTGAACCCGCCGGTGAACCGGTACGCATCGTGCCCCTCGATAAAGTAGGCCGCCTTGAGCGACAGCTTCCGCTTTTTCACGACGAGATAGTCCACGACGATCATGCCGATGATCGGTGCCTGAATGAACGCGGCAATGGAGATGAACGCGCCGAAGTGCTCTTCCACACCGCCCCAGACGGTCAGCGCGCTGACATACACCATGGCGATGAGCACCAGCACCTTATAGCTGACCTTGGGCATGCCGCTCTTGACGATCATGCAGTTGACATAGGAGCCGGTACCCTGCGTGCCGACATTCGCAAACGCGACCAGCAGCAGGCTCAGCAGCGCGAAGCCGGAGCCGCAGAGGTAGGAGAGCATATTGGTAGGATCGCTCTCGTACACGCCGGTGCGCACGAACATCGCCAGCGCCATCACGCCGCCGGCGGCGACGAAAAACGGCGCGACCACGCCGTAGGCCAGCGTTGTGCCCCAGTAGCCGCCGCGCTCGGTCTTGGCTAGGCGCGGCAGGACCAGCGCCTGCGTTGACCACGAGAACGCGAACGCCACGTTGCCCTCGGCCGAGATCATGAACGCCTGCAGCGGCGTCATGTCCGCGTCCAGCACCGGCTTGACCGCCACGATCTCACGCAGCGGCACGGCCGTGAAGCACAGCACGACGACGACCACGCCGACCGCCAGCAGCGCCGTGACCAGAAAGCGGTTGGTCCACTTGATGACATTCGGCCCGCCGAGCGCGATGAGCGTGCCGAGCACGACGCACAGGCAGCCCAGCACCGGACTCCAGACGGCCGCGTTGAGCACGAGGCCGAACTTCGCCGCAAGGTTGATCATCGACGAGGAAAACAGGCTCGCCGCGACCGCGTACCAGCCGAAGTTTGCCACGCTGATAATCGTGGACAGCACAGCCACGCCGCGCCGCCCCAGCACCGAGCGCAGCCAGATCCACAGATCAATGCCGTAGCGCGTGGCAAAGATGACGGGCAGGCACTCGATGAACACCCAGACGATGTTGAAGCAGAAAATGTTGATGAGCATTCTGCTGAAGGAGAGGTACTGCGCGACATAGGCGCCCTGCGTATAGCACCACGTGGCGATGGCAAAGCCGCTCGTGGACAAAAACAGATCCAGGAAGGAATACTGCCGGTCGCCCTTGAGCATGGGCACAACGCCCGTAACGGTCTCCTGCCGGATATAGCTTTCTCTGTCTGTCATGGTTCAGCCTCCCAGCATGCAGGTCACGATCAGCACCAGACTGGCCGCCACGCTGGCGATGATGATGCCGTAATCGACCCGGGTCATTTTCTTGGGGAACTCGTAGGTGTCGGACTGCATGATCTCCAGCCGCCGCTCGGTCTCCTCGTAGATGAGCTGTTCAATTGAGCCCTGCTGGGCCTCTGTCTTCTGTTTCAAGCAAACGCCTCCTCTTGGTCATATCGCTCCAGCGTCAGCCGGGCGTATTGTTTTGCGTATTTATACCAGATGTAGAGATACTCGCCGACGTGCTTGGCGCACGCCTCCTGATACAGCCCCCACAAAAACCAGAAGTAGGACGCCATGGCCACATAGCCGATGTAGTGGCGCAGCTCCGCCCCCGTGGGCGCGTGGCCGAGATAGCGTGCGATCACCTGCTCCGCCTCCTCGGGCGTGTAGTCCGAGCAGGCGATAAATGTGCCGATGTCGCAGCCGGGGTCGGCCATGCCGGCATATTCCCAGTCGATCAGGTACATCTTCCCCTGCTTGTCGATCAGAAAGTTTGGGTTATAGCTGTCGCAGTGGCAGGCGCACAGGGGGACCGCGTCGCCCTTCAGGCGCGCGTGCAGCGCGCACATCGTCTCGTGCAGCTCCTGCATGCCGGTAAAGTCGGAGACGTCCGTCCCCTGCAGCCGGTCGAGAAAGCCGTTGATCTTCTCCCAGATGTCAAACCGGCCGTCGAGCTGTATGCCGCTCGTGTGCAGGCGGCGCAGCATACGCAACGCCGTGTCGACCTGCTCGGTGTTGTGATAGTCCAGGATGGCCGCGTCCTCGATATAGTGCGAGATCTTCCAGCCCTTGGCCGCGTCGATGTAGAGAAACGTGTCGTCGAGCCCCAGCGCCTTGGCCGCCTCCATCGCCCGCGCCTCGGCCGGGCGGTCGATGTAAGTCTCCGTGCCCGCACCGGGGTGGCGGTACACGTAGTCCCGGCCGTTGCACGTGAACTTGAACGACAGGTTCGTCAGCCCCGTCTTGATCGGGATGATGCCGTGGATGCTGTCTGGCGCGCAGTGGAGCACGGCGCAGATGTTATCGAAAATGTACGAGTCGGCATTGGTGACATAGGCGCTGTCAAACGCCCGCAGCTCGTCGAGCGAGTCAAACTCATGGATGCCGCCGGGATATTTGCGGATGTACATCTCCAGCTCGCGGATGTGCCGGGCGTACAGATCCTCCCAGAGCCCCGCCCGTGTGACCGGGCTGTCATACTCCCGCTCGAGGATCTGCGTGAACTTCTCACTGAAGCTGCGGTCGAAATAGGCGTGTCCGATCATGTACCACGCGTCGCTCCCGCCGACCTGCACGCCCGTGATGCGGCCCTTGCGGTTCGTGACCATGCAGTACTCGTCCGTTTTGCCCGCACTGTAGAGCGCCGCGTAATACGCCTGATACACATAGGGCTCAAACGGGTTTTGCTCAAAGTAGTTGTCCGAGGAGCAGATGAAGGTGTTTTTCAGCCGGTCGCGGACGAGCATGAGCGTGGAGGGGTTGTTGTAGCGGTGGTAATCCTCGTTGATGACGATCTTCACATGGAAGCGGTCCTCGAGGTAAAACAGCTTTTCCTTCATATAGCCGACCACGACCGTGATGTCGTCGATGCCCGCCGCCTGCAGCTGGCGGATCTCACGCTCGATGAGCACCTCGCCCTTCACCTTCAGCAGGGCCTTCGGCTTTTCATACGACAGGGGGGCAAAGCGCGAGCTCATGCCCGCCGCCATAATGACGGCGTTGTCCACCCGGTACGGCGCGAGCGCCGCAAGCCCCGCATCCGTGATGCGGTTTGCCCCGTCGAGACAGCCCATGGCGCTCAACTCCTTGACCAGCCCGTTCACGGTGCCGAGCGCTTTGCCGGTGCCCTGCGCGATGGCGCGCTGCGAAAGCGCCGGCTCGCCCGCGGGACGGGCGGCAATGTAGCTGAGCAGCGCAAACTGATTTTTTGTCAACAAGATCGTCAGACTCCCTTGCGTTCATTTCCTTGATATGCAATGCGCATTATGAACTTATTTCCCGGATTTGTCAAGCGCATGTAAAAACCATGTCGGAAATATGTGCAGATTCCCTTGTGTTTCGGATTTCGACATTATATAATGAAAAAATGTTGTAAAGGATGCGTTTGCTTTCTATGGTCTACCTGGTGCTGATATATGCCCTGATCTACACACTGGGCGAGTTCGTTTCCCGCAGGATCGGCCTGCCGCACAGCGTCACCTTCGCGGGGCTGGCGGTCTTTCTCGCGGCGGCGCTGATCCTTTACCGGCGCAGATACGGTCTCGGCGCCTGCCGCCGGGGGCGGAAGCGGTGGCCGGGGCTGCTGTTGCTGCTGCTCTGGCCGGCCGGCGATCTGGTGCTGGCCGCCTGCGGCCGCAGCGCCGCCGCGGACGGGTTTTTCGCCTGCGGGATGTACGTCGTGTGCGGCATGGCGGAGGAGCTGGCTTTCCGCGGGTATCTGTGGGAACATACGCAGCGGCTGCGGCCGCTGACGGCGGCCGTGCTCAACGCGGCCGTGTTCGGCGTGTTCCACGCCGTCAATCTCATCGGGGGCGCGCCGGGCGCCGTCGGCATACAGGCGGTGTGCGCCGCCTGCACGGGCTTCGCCCTGTGCGGGACGGTCGCCTATTACCGCTCCATCGTGCCGGCGCTGGGCATCCATGCGCTCATCAATCTCTTCGGCGGGCTTTTCCCCGCCGATGACCTTCGCGGCGCCGGGCTGCTCGTGTCCGGGTTCTGTGCCGCCTGCAGCGTGCTCGCCGGGCTGTGGATGCTACGGGCAGAGGAGAACGGAAAACATGAAACTGTACATTGATCCCGGCACGGGCAGCATGCTCTTTGCCATTCTGATCGGCATCATCGGCGCACTGAACTTTGCGCTGCGGGGCTGGATCATCAAGCTGCGCTTTCTCCTGAGCGGCGGGGAAAAGACCGCCGTCGACCAGGAAAAGCACCCGCTGGCCGTCTTCGTGGACGACAAGCGCTACTGGAACGTGATGGAGCCCGTGTGCCGCGAGCTGGACCGGCGCGGGCTGGACGTTGCGTATCTGACGGCGTCGCCCGACGATCCGGCGCTGCAAAACCCCTACGCGCACGTGCACGCGGAGTTTCTCGGCGAGGGCAACAAGGCCTTTGCCAAGCTCAACTTCCTGCGCGCGAACGTGCTGCTGTCCACCACGCCGGGGCTGGATGTCTACCAGTGGAAGCGCTCGCCGGGCGTGGACTGCTATGTCCACATCCTGCACGCGGCCAACGAGGTCGCCGGCTACCGGATGTTCGGCATCGACTATTACGACACGGTCTTCGTCTCCGGCGACTATCAGATCCGCGACCTGCGCGCGCTCGAGGCGCTGCGCGGCCTGCCCGCCAAGGAGGTCGTGAAGATCGGCATCCCCTACATGGACGAGATGAAGCGGCGGCTGGACGCCGCCGGCCCCATCGCGCCGCACAGGACGACGGTGCTCATCGCGCCGTCCTGGGGGCCGAGCGCAATCTTCAGCAAATACGGCGGCAAGATCATCGACAAGCTGCTCGCCGGCGGCTACCATGTCATCATCCGCCCGCACCCCCAGTCGTACAAGTCGGAAAAGGACATGATCGACAAGCTCATGGCCGCCTACCCGGACTCGGAGGATCTGGAGTGGAACCGCGACAACGATAACTTCGACGTGCTCCGGCGCGCCGACCTGCTCGTCTCCGATTTCTCCGGCGTCATCTTCGATTTCACGCTGGTCTTTGACAAGCCCGTCATCTACGCGGACACGAAGTTTGACAAGAGCCCCTACGACTGCTGGTGGCTCGACACGCCGTACTGGACGTTCGAGATCCTGCCGCAGATCGGCCAGCAGCTCACCGAGGACAACTTCGACACGCTCGGCGACATGGTGCAGCAGTGCCTGACCGACCCGAAATACGCCCAGGGCCGCGACACGGCAAGAGCGCAGACCTGGGTCTATCCGGGCGAGGGCGCCATCCGCGCCGCGGACTATCTCGAGCAGAAGATGAAGGAACTTACCGCAACGCATGAGGAGAAAGAACCGTGACATTTTTTCAGATACTGGATTCCCTGCTGCTGCAGCCGCTGCAGCTTTTGTTTGAGGTCGTCTATGTCAACGCCAACCGTGTGATCGGCAACCCCGGCCTGTCCATCATCGTGCTGAGCCTGGTCATGAACTTTCTGGTGCTGCCGCTCTACATGCGGGCCGACGCGCTGCAGGAAGAGGAGCGCGACATGGAGGCCCGCCTGCACCGCGGCGTGACGCACATCAAAAAGACGTTCCGCGGCGACGAGAAGATGATGATCCTGCAGACCTACTACCGCCAGAACCACTATAAGCCCACGTATGTTCTGCGCAGTGCGGTGTCGCTGTTTCTGGAGATCCCGTTTTTCATCGCCGCCTACCGCTTCCTGTCCGGGCTGGAGCTCATCAAGGGCGTGTCCTTCGGGCCGATCGCCGACCTCGGCGCCGCCGACGGGCTGATTGCCATCGCCGGCGTGCACATCAACCTCCTGCCCATCATCATGACGGCGGTCAACCTCGTCTCGTGCATCATCTTCACGAAGGGCGCAACGCCCAAGACGAAGATCCAGCTGTACGTGATGGCGGTGTTCTTCCTGTTTTTCCTGTACACCTCCCCCGCCGGTCTGGTGTTTTACTGGACGCTCAACAACATCTTCTCCCTCATCAAGACCATCTTCTACAAGCTCAAGCATCCGGGGCGGGTGCTCAAGATCCTGGCCGCCGTCGCCGGTGCGGCGCTGCTGGCGCTCGGTCTCGTGCGCTATTCCTTCTCCGAGCGGCCGGTCGTCAAGGCCGCGCTGCTGCTTCTGGGCGCGGCGCTGATGCTGCCCCTGATCGTGGGGCTGATCCGCACGAAGAAGCCCGCCGCCGACAAGCCCGCCGCCAAGCCGAACGCAAAGATCTTCTTTGGCTGCGCCGCGTTCCTGGCGCTGTTCATCGGCGGGTATATCCCGGCATCCGTCATCTCGTCGTCCGCGCAGGAATTCGTGAACGTGCAGATGTACTACAGCCCGATCTGGTTCGTCATCAACGGCCTGTGCCTCGCCATCGGCACCTTTGTCATCTGGTTCGGCATCTTCTACTGGCTGGCCAGCCCGAAGGGCAAGGTCGCCTTTGAGAAGGTTTTGTGGATACTCGTCGGCGTGGCGATCGTGGACTTCATGTTCTTCGGCAAGCACCTCGGCGTGCTCTCGTCCGCGCTCCGCTTTGAAAACGGCATGCATTTTGCCTCCAAAGAGCTCTGGGGCAACCTGCTCGCAGTCGCGGCCACCGCCGGCGTCATGTACCTGCTCTTCCGGTACCTGAACAAGCACGTGTTCAAGGCAGCGCTCGCGTTCGTTCTGGCCATCGCCATCATGCTGCCGATCAACATCGGCAACATCCACTCGCAGATCACAGACATCCGCCAGTCCACGGAGGCGAGCGACAGCGTGCCGGAATACACCATGAGCAAGACCGGCAAAAACGTCATCGTGCTCATGCTCGACCGCGCCGTGGGCGCATTCCTGCCGTATATTTTCAACGAAAAGCCGGAGCTGCAGGCGCAGTTTGACGGCTTCACCGCCTATACGAACGTTATCTCCACCGGCACCCACACCAACTTCGGCACACCGGCGCTTATGGGCGGATACGAATACACGGTCGAACAGATCAACCTGCGCAAGGACGAGAAGCTGGTCGACAAGCACAACGAAGCGCTCAAAGTGATGCCTGTTCTCTTCGATCAGAACGGCTTTGACGTCACGGTCTTTGACCCCATCTACGCCAACTATCAGTGGGTGCCCGACCTGTCCGTCTTTTCCGATTATCCGGACATTCATCGCTACATCACCTTCGGCGCTTTTGAATCGGGCACGAGCCCAAAGAGCTGGATCAGCGCGAATATGCGAAATTTCTTCGTCTACAGCCTCATGAAGGCGTGCCCAGTCCCCATGCAGTCTATCCTCTACGACAACGGCAATTATAACCGCAGCACCGCACAGACGGAGGAGGAGCATTACGTCGAGCAGACGATCACCAGCCCCCATACCGCCACCGGTATGAGCACAGGGTTTCTCATGGGCTATCATGTGCTGACCAACCTCCCGACGATCACGCAGACCACCAAGGACGGGGACAACACGTTCCTGTTCATGACCAACGACACCACGCACTCCCCCGTGCTGCTGCAGGAGCCGGACTATTCCGTCTCCGGCACCGTGGACAACACGGAGTATGACAAAACGCACGCGGACCGCTTCACCGTTGACGGCAAGTCGATCACCATGGAGGAGGATGTCCAGTTTGCGCACTATGACTCCAACGTGGCCTCGCTGATGCAGCTCGGCAAGTGGTTTGACTATATGCGCAAAAACGGCGTGTACGACAACACGCGCATCATCCTCGTCGCGGATCACGGGCGCGACCTCCACAACAGCGATGATTACATCCTCGACGACGGCACCGACACGGAGTACTTCTTCCCTCTGCTGATGGTCAAGGACTTCAACGCCGAAGGGTTCTCGTTCTCGGACGAATTTATGACCACGGCCGACGTGCCGACACTGGCAACGAGCGGCGTGATTACAAACCCGACAAACCCCTTCACCGGCAACGCCATCAACGCGAACGCCAAGTATGACCGGCCGTTCTATGCGTTCTATTCCTCTCAATGGGATGCGTGGGATACGTCCAAGAACAACGGCAACCAGTTCTTCCCCGGCGCATGGTACCGGATCGACAATCAAAACGCGCGCGATAAGCACAACTGGGTCCAGGTCGGAGAAAACGCCGTCCTGCCGGACGCCCTGCGCTGACCCCGCCGCGCCCATGCGGCGCGTGGATTGAAATTGCGGCCACAGGCTTAAGTACTGCCGGCAGATCCTGTCGCGCCCCGCACGGGGCGCGTGGATTGAAATAGCTGCTCCACAGTCTCAAGCAGCGCCTCCATGTCGGACGTCGCGCCGCGCTCCTGCAAAGCGTGGCCGCCAAACCCAAACAGCCAAAATGCCCCCGGACGGGAACCCGTCCGGGGGCATTTTCACAGCTCAAATCTCAAACAGCGACCGCCCCGAGGGCCAGCAGCCCTCGGGGCGGTGTTTGTCTGCTCCATTCCAGCTGACAACATTTCAATCCCCGTTTTCCTTCGTGCGAACGAAAACGACGGCTATACAATACCACACCGACCGCGTCCTGTCTATCAAAATTTGCGGAAAGCGTCCATTACATCTTACAACGAAATATTTTTTGTTGACAGGCTGGTAATTTTATGCTATCATTTCGTCAGATAATGTAATTGGCGGGATCTTTTTGAAAAACCGCGCGCAATTTCCAGGGTTTTCGACCGTTCCCGACCGGCTGCGCGTAATTGTCCTGTTTATCGGACACACCGCTTGCTATTCTGAAGTCATTAGGAGGGGATGTATGAAATATCTTGCACATATCGCGGACGACGGACGCGAGCAGACGATCGCCGAACACTTGCGGGGAACAGCGGAACTGGCTGCCGGATTTGCCGCGGCCTTTGGTGCGAAAGCGGATGGCTACTTCGCCGGGCTGCTGCATGACATTGGAAAGTACACTGTCGGCTTTCAAAGACGCCTGCACAATGGTCCACCGGTGGATCATGCAACTGCCGGTGCGCGAGAAGCCTTTTCCCGGTACGGGAACGTGCCTGCCGCGCTGGCCATTGCCGGACACCACGGCGGCATTCCGGACGCCGGGAATCCGCACGACCCGCCCGATGAACCAACTCTGCTCGGGCGTGTAAAGCGTCTATGCACACCGGACCCTGTCTGGATGCGGGAAATCTCTGTGGCTCCCCCGGAGCCGCCCGCGTGGCTGGCAGCGAATGACCTGCTGCAAAACGCATTTTACACGCGAATGCTCTACTCCTGCCTGGTGGACGCGGACTTTCAAGACACACAAACTTTTATGGACGGGACAAAGGCGCCGCGCGGCGGTGGAGCATCGCCGGCGGAGCTGCTCAAATGCGTGCGAGCTCAGGCGCAGCGCTTTCTCTGTGTGCAGCAGCCGTCCCTCGTTACCCAACAGCGCAATGCGGCTCTGCGCGCCTGTATGGAGCGCGGGCAGGCGTGGAAGCAGGGGCTCTATACACTGACCATTCCCACCGGCGGCGGCAAAACATTTGCATCCCTGGCCTTTGCACTCGAACACGCCGTCGCGCGGCACATGGATCGCGTGATCTACGTTATTCCCTATACCTCGATCATCGACCAGACCGTTGAGACGTTTTCCGACCTGCTGGGCGAAGAAAATGTGCTGGCGCATTATGCCGGTGTTGACTATCAGACAGTCGAACCGGACGAGATGACACCTGAACAGTACCGAAAGCTGCTGGCCAGTGAAAACTGGGATGCGCCGGTCGTTGTCACGACCGCGGTGCAGTTTTTCGAATCACTTTACGCCAATCGCAGCAGCCGCTGCCGCAAACTGCACAATATTTCCAATAGCGTTGTCATCTTTGACGAAGCGCAAACGATCCCGCCGGACTATCTGCTGCCGTGCCTGGCGGCCATCGCGCAGCTTGTGCAGGATTACCACACGACCGCCATCCTCTGTACGGCGACACAGCCGGCGCTCGGCCCGCTGTTTTCCCGGCTCGCGCCGCGGCTTTCCATACAAGAGATCTGCCCGCACACGGACACTTTGTATGAAGCACTTCGGCGCACAATGCTTGCCGACCTCGGCACGATCTCGCGCGAGGCACTGTGCGGCCGCCTGTGCGCACACGAGCAGGTGCTCTGCGTGGTCAACCGCCGCAGCACGGCGCAGGAGCTGTTTGCAGCCCTGCCGCCTGAGGGAAGTTATTGCCTGACAACACTTTTGTGCGCAGCCGACCGCAGGCAGCAGATCCAGGAGATCCGGTCGCGGCTGCACAACAAGCTGCCCTGCCGTGTCGTATCCACATCTCTGATCGAGGCCGGTGTCGACGTGGATTTCCCCGCCGCCTATCGGGAACAGTGCGGGCTGGACTCCCTGCTGCAAACCGCCGGCCGCTGCAACCGGGAGGGGAAGCGCAGCGCCGCGGAGAGCATCGTCTATCGGTTCCGCCTCGAGGATGTGCCCGCCCCGGTGATGCTGGCAAAAAACATCAGTGCGCTGACCTTTGCCGCGCGCCACAGTCCAGATCTCGCATCACCGCAGGCGATCGAGGCATATTTCAGCGAGTTGTACCAAATCCGCGGGGAGCGCGCGCTGGACAAAAAGGGTATCCTGCCGGCGCTGCAGTCCGGCATTTCCGGCTGCATGCTGCCGTTTGCGCAAGTCGCAGAAGCGTTTCACCTGATCGAGACACCAACGCGAACGGTCTATTTGCCGGTCGGGGACGGCGCAGCGCTGTGCGCGCGCCTGCAGCGCGGCGAGTGCAGCCGGGCGCTGCTGCGGAAGCTCGGCATTTACAGCATCGCGTGCTATACAGCCCAGTTTGACGCGCTGGACGCCGCCGGGGCGCTGGAGCTGCTTCCGGATGGTTCAGCCATTTTGACGGATCTGTCCAAATATAATGCCAAAACCGGTCTCGCCCTAAATGTTGAGACTGGATATGGCCTGTTTGTCTGATAAAAAAGGAGGGATTGCCGTGACGTACAAAACAGCAATAAAAAGGAGGTGGCATCCATGTCGATTCGGATCGAAGTCTGGGGCAACTATGCCTGCTTTTCCCGGCCGGAAATGAAGACAGAGCGCGTCAGCTATGATGTCATGACGCCGTCGGCGGCGCGCGGGCTGGTGGAAGCGATCTACTGGCATCCGGGCCTGCGCTATCACATTGACAAGATCTATCTGCTCGCCCCGATCCGCTTTACCAACATCCGCAGAAACGAGGTCAAGTCCACGCTGCTTGCCTCCGCAGCGCTCTCGGCCGCAAAAGGCGGCAGGCCGCCGGCGCTGTACACTTCGCAGGACATTCAGCAGCGCGCGGCGCTGGTATTGCAGGACGTGCACTATGTGATCGAGTGTCACTTTGACCTGACGGAGCGGGCCGCCCCCGGCGACAACGCCGGGAAGTTTCAGGACATTCTCCGCCGCCGGTTGACAAGGGGGCAGTGCTACCACACGCCGTATTTCGGCTGCCGGGAGTTTCCGGCCAGCTTCCGCGAATGGCCCGGCGGCACAGTCCCGACCGTGCCGCTCACGCAGGATCTCGGCTGGATGCTCTACGATCTGGAATACAAAGATCCGCAAAACATTCAGCCGCAGTTTTTCCGGGCACGGCTCGTAAACGGCGTGCTCGACTGCCGCAACGCGGAGGTGGTCACATGATCCTGCAGGCATTGACCGCTTATTATGAAGCACTGCTTGCACAAGGCAGGCTCTCCGCGCCCGGCTGGGCCGATGCTTTCCCCGTAAGTTACGAGCTGGAGGTGGACGACCGCGGCGCGTTGATCGACGTGATCGACTGCCGGGAAAACATGCTGCGCGGCAAGAAAACTGTGCTTGCTCCACGGCAGATGCGCGTGCCGGCGCATGTAAAACGTGCTTCCGGCGTTGCGGCAAACTTTCTCTGCGACAACGCCACTTATCTGCTCGGCGCCGATGAAAAGGGCAAGCCGGAGCGTGCCCGGCAGTGCTTTGCCGCGTGCGCCGCGCTGCATCATGCGCTGCTGGATACGGTAGATGACCCCGCAGCACGCGCCGTGCTGGCCTTCTTCGACACCTGGCAGCCGGAGCAGGCGGCCACGCACCCCTTGCTGGCGCAGCGGTGGAAGGACATCGCCGGCAGTGCGAACCTGGTCTTCACCTATGATGACGGCGGCAGCCGCCGCCCTGTGACCGAACGCCCGGCATTCCAGAACGCATGGCAGCAGCACTATCAGCAGGACGACCCGGATGCCGCACACGCGCAATGTCTTGTCACCGGCCTGGATGCCCCAGTCGCGCGCACGCACCCGGCGATCAAGGGCGTGCGCGGGGCGCAGAGCTCCGGAGCCGCTCTTGTATCTTTCAATGCGCCGGCCTTTTGCTCCTACGGTCATGAGCAGAATGCAAACGCCCCCGTTGGCACCTACGCCGCCTTCGCTTATACGACCGCGCTCAACACCCTGCTCGCCGACCCGAATCATCGGCAAATGCTTGGCGACACCACCGTCGTCTGCTGGGCTGAAAACGCCAGCTCCGCCTGCGCCGATCTCGGCATGGCCGCCCTGTTCGGCGCGCCGAAGGATTCCGGTATTCAGGAAGAGGATATCAGCCGCGCGCTCGCGCAGCTCGCCGCCGGGCAGGACTGCACCTGGCTGGACGAGCAGCTTCAGCCAGAGCAGCACGTCTATTTCCTCGGCCTGGCGCCGAACGCCGCGCGGCTGTCCGTGCGCTTTTTCCTGCGCGACAGTGTGCAGGCATTTGCCCGGCACATCCGCGCACACGAGCAGGCGCTGGAGATCGTACGCCCAAACTATGACGAGCGCACACGGCTTTCCGTATGGATGCTGGCACGGGAGACCGTTAACCTGAAAGAGCGCAGTCCCGCACCTGCGCCGCAGCTGACCGGCGATCTTCTGCGCGCCGTTTTGACCGGCGGCCGCTACCCCGCAACGCTGCTCAATGGCGTCACGCTGCGCATCCGCGCGGAGCAGGACATCACCCGCGGCCGCGCCGCAATTTTGAAAGCATACTATACCCGAAACAAATCCGCTCTTTGCCCGGAGGAGGTACTGACCGTGGAACTGAATGAACAAAGCAACTATACACCCTACGTGCTCGGCCGCCTGTTCGCCGTCCTGGAGGACGTGCAGAGCATGGCAAATCCCGGCCTGAATGCAACCATCAAAGACCGGTACTTCAATTCCGCCTGCGCAACACCGGCGGTCGTATTCCCCACGCTGCTGAAACTGGCGCAAAAGCACCTGCAAAAGCTCAGCACCGGCAGCAGCATCTATTTTAATCAGCAGATCACCGGTCTCATGAGCCGGATGAACGCGCCGTTTCCCGCACGCATGACGCTGCCGGAGCAGGGCGCATTCGAGATCGGCTACTATCATCAGACGCAGAAACGTTACGAGAAGAAACAGTAAGGAGGAAATGCACATGTCCGAACCCATCAGAAACCGCTATGATTTTGTCATCCTGTTCGACGTCGAAAACGGCAACCCCAATGGCGACCCCGACGCCGGCAATATGCCCCGCGTCGACCCCGAGACCGGCTACGGCCTCGTGACAGACGTCTGCCTCAAGCGGAAGATCCGCAATTATGTCGAAACGCTCAAGGAGGATGCCCCCGGCTACCGCATTTACATCAAAGACGGCGTGCCGCTCAACCGCAGCGACAACGAAGCCATTGCTGCGCTCGGGATCGACGGCGATCTGAAGGCCGCCAAAAAAAGCACGCCCGACATCGACCGCAAGCTTCGTGACTGGATGTGCCAAAACTTCTTCGACATCCGCACGTTCGGCGCGGTCATGACCACGTTTGTTAAGGGCGCGCTCAACTGCGGGCAGGTGCGCGGGCCGGTGCAGCTGGGCTTTGCCCGCTCCGTGGATCCGATCGTCCCGCAGGAGGTCACGATCACGCGCGTCGCCATCACGACCGAGGCCGACGCCGAAAAGAAGGGGACAGAGATGGGCCGCAAGCACATCGTGCCTTACGGGCTCTATCGCGCCGAGGGGTTTGTCTCGGCAAATCTGGCGCGGAAAACGACCGGCTTCTCGGATGAGGACCTGCAGCTGCTGTGGCAGGCGATCCTGAATATGTTTGAAAATGACCACTCCGCCGCCCGCGGCAAGATGGCCGTGCGCGAACTCATCATCTTCAAGCACGACTCCGAACTGGGCAACGCGCCTTCGTATAAGCTGTTCGATGCCGTAACCGTCGCACGTAAGGATGGCATCGCCGTGCCGCGCAGCTATCAGGACTATACCGTCACCGTCGCCGATACGCTGCCGGAGGGCGTGCACTGCGAGCGAAAATCGTAATGTATGATCCCGACGACTGCCTGATGATCTCCGGCCTGCAGCACTTCCGGTTCTGCCGGCGGCAGTGGGCACTGATCCATATCGAGCAGCAGTGGGCGGAGAATCTGCGCACCACGGAGGGCGCGCTTTTGCACGAGCGCGCCCACGATGAGCAGCTGCGCGAGCGCCGCGGCAACACGATCATCACGCGCAGCCTGCGCGTTTACTCGCTGACGCTCGGCCTCACCGGCCAGTGCGACGTCGTGGAGTTTCACCGGGACGAGCGCGGCGTGCCGCTGCACGGATATGAGGGCACATGGCTGCCGTTCCCGGTCGAATACAAGCGCGGCCGCGCCAAACAGGACGGCTGCGACGAGCTGCAGCTATGCGCCCAGGCCATGTGTCTGGAGGAAATGCTCTGCTGCGAGATCCCGGACGGCGCACTCTTTTATGGGGAAACGCGCCGGCGCGTGCGCGTGCCCTTCCCGCCGGAGCTTCGGGAAGAGGTGCGCACCGACGCCGCGCAGATGCACGATCTCTACCGCCGCGGCCGCACGCCGCAGGTAAAGCCCACGAAAGGCTGCAGCGCCTGCTCGCTCAGGGAGCTGTGTCTGCCGCGCCTGTCAAGGACCGGCTCGGTGCAGGCTTACCTGCGCGCCAACATGGAGGATGCACCATGAAAAAGCTGCTCAACACGCTGTTTGTCACCTCGGAGGACGCCTACTTGAGTCTCGACGGGGAAAATATCGTCGTCAGCCGCGACCGGCACGAGATCGGCCGCTTCCCGCTGCACACGCTCGCCGGGATCGTCAGCTTCAGCTATGCCGGAGCCTCCCCGGCGCTCATGGGCGGGTGCGCAAAGCGCGGCGTCGGGCTGACGTTCTGCACGCCCGGCGGCCGCTTTCTCGCCCGGGCCGTCGGCGAAGAAAACGGGAACGTGCTCCTGCGCCGAATGCAGTACCGCGTGGCTGACGACCCGGCGCAGAGCTGCCGCATCGCGCGCAATATGATCTTCGGCAAGCTGCACAACGCCCGCTGGAGCATCGAGCGCACAAAGCGCGACCACGCCCTGCGCGTGGACACGCAGCGTCTCCAGACCGCCATCGACCAGATTAAGGGGCTCTATCCGCTCGTCGCGGAGGAGACGTCGCTCGACACCCTGCGCGGCGAGGAAGGCGCCGGCGCCAAGGTGTACTTTGATGTTTTCGACGACATGATCCTGCAGAACAAGGCCGACTTCTTCTTTCACGAACGCAGCCGCCGGCCGCCGCTGGATAACGTCAACGCGCTGCTGTCGTTTGCGTACAGTCTGCTCGGCAGCGACTGTGCCGCCGCGCTCGAGAGCGTCGGGCTCGATGCCTATGTCGGCTTCCTGCACCGGGACCGCCCGGGGCGGACCTCTCTGGCGCTGGATCTCGTGGAGGAGCTGCGGCCGTGTTTTGCCGACCGGTTCGTGCTGTCGCTGATCAACAACCGCGTCATCGCTGCGACCGACTTTGTGCGCACGGACAGCGGCGCCGTACTGCTCACGGATGCAGGGCGAAAGAAGTTCCTGCGCGCCTGGCAGGAGCGCAAGCGGGACACGATCACGCATCCGTATCTCAAAGAGAAGATCTCCTGGGGTCTGGTACCGTATGTGCAGGCACTGCTGCTCGCGCGGTATCTGCGGGACGATCTGGACGCCTATCCGCCGTTTCTATGGAAGTGAGGTGCTTGATATGATGGTGCTCATTACTTATGATGTCAACACCGAGGACGCGGCCGGCCGCCGCCGCCTGCGCCAGATCGCCAGGCAGTGCGTGAACTATGGGCAGCGCGTGCAAAACTCCGTTTTCGAGTGCCTGCTGGATGCCGCGCAGTGTAAACAGCTGCAGCACAAGCTGTGCTCGATCATGGATGAATCCGTGGACAGTCTGCGCTTTTACTACCTTGGGGATAAGTATCACACCCGCATCGAGCATTTCGGCGCCAAAGCGGGCTATGATGCCGAAGGCGCGCTGATGATTTAGTGCTGTCCGGTGCGAAGTGTCAGCGCACAGGAAACTCCGGGACCTTCGCACCGGAAATCCAGCCGAAAATATGTGAATGCGAGCATAGCATTTCTTTTATTTTCTTTTTTGCGCGTTTTTTCGGCTGAACAGAGACTTTTTTGTACCTTTTGCGCAAATTTGGCCGGGTAAAACCGTCAAATTTGCCGTCGCACCCCGCACGGGGTGCGTGGATTGAAATGACGACCAGGGACGCGCCTGGTCGGAAAGCTGGGCAGTCGCACCCCGCACGGGGTGCGTGGATTGAAATTCCCACAGAGCAGATGAGAAGTCTGTATGGGTTGGGTCGCACCCCGCACGGGGTGCGTGGATTGAAATTGTAGATGTACGAAAAGTTAGTGTATTTGAAACGTCGCACCCCGCACGGGGTGCGTGGATTGAAATGCGGCACAGACGCTGGAAAATGCGGCGGCCATGTGGTCGCACCCCGCACGGGGTGCGTGGATTGAAATTGAGTAGTGTATACACCGTATCGCCCACCCTGCGTCGCGCCCCACACGGGGCGCGTGGATTGAAATCGCAGATCGCGCCAAACGAAAAGCAACGGCTTGATCGTCGCGCCCCGTGCAGAACGCCCCCAACGGCAGACGCCCCGGACTGCAAATGCAGTCCGGGGCGTTCATATAAAAGGAAGGCATGCTCTGCCGAAAGAACGAGATCGGAAGCGCGCGGACACCGTCGCGCAACGGGAGAAGAGGTACCATGAAAGATCGAAAAGAGACCTCTGGGCCTGCACGCTTCCAAATGAGGGGGTATGTTCAGCATAGAACAAATTGCGCCACAAGGAAAGCCACGGAACCGCAGTTTCGTGGCTTTTTGCCTCACTTATGCGTTTTTGTGGTCTAATGTGTGCTCCCACGCATCGCCGAGCTCCTTCCACCGGCCCATGATATCCTTCCACAGGTGCAGCGCCCAGGGCGCAAACACCTCCGGCGGCGGGCAATCCGGCCGGCTGAGCCAGTTTTGAATAATATCCATGACCACATCCGACATCTTCCCGGACATGAACGCCTCGTTCTGCGGATCGGAAAAGAGGTCGGAAAAGTCCGCCTGCAGGTACGGCCGCAGCCGGGCGCAGAGAAAGTCGTGGAACGAGTTCTGCCCCGTGAACGTGAGCGCGCGGGCATAAAACGCGCGGTCGGCGTACAGATACGTGCACACGCGCCCGAAGAGGTCGTACAGGCCCGGCTCATCGTCGCCGATGGCCTTCTGAAAGCCCTTGTCGTAGATCCATGTCACGAGCTGGTACTTGTCCGTAAAGTGCCGGTAGAACGTGCGGCGGTTGATCTCCGCGGCCGCGCACAGATCGGTCACGGTGATGTCTGCGAAGTCGCGCCGGAGCATGAGCTCCTTGAGACTCTCGGCGAGCACTTTTTTCGTTGCGGATTCGCGCATGGCGGCCGCCCCCTTCCGATATTGCTGCCGCCAGTATAGCGCACACGCAGCAAAACTGCAACAGACCCTGCCGCGGATGCGGCAGGGTCTGTGCATAAGGAAAAAAGAAGGGAGGGGAAAGAATAATCACTTTGCAAATGTCTGCGCAAGCTCCTGAGTGACGCGCAGGTACGTCTCAATATCCGCAACGGTGTGGCAGTGCAGCGGCGAGACGCGGATCGCACCCGTGAGGCCGACGGCCTCGACGATGCGCTTGGAATACACGCTGGTGTTGACGCGCTCAAAGGTCGTGACGCCGCGCTTCTGGTACTCCTCGACGCAGCGGGTCATGTCCAGACCGTCGATGCCCATGGCAACGATCAGGTCGCGGTGCGTGAGATCCTCGGTGTCAACATACACGTGTACGCCGGGGATGTGGCGCAGACCGGGCACGTTCTGCGTGCCCTCGAGCATGGTGTGCAGCAGCGCGCGCTCCTGCAGGTGGATGTGCTCCATGCCGGTCACAAACAGCGTGCGGCGGTCGTCCGACTGGATGAAGTGGCCGCCGAGCCAGCAGACATAGTCCACCACGGCGCTCATGGCCGCGAAGTTGCCGGGCGTGGGCGAGCCGAGCTCCCAGACGTCGGCCGGGCGCTGCAAGACCTTGCGGTGCGGCAGCTTGGCCACGCGATCGGACACGTAGCCGTAGCCCATACCGCGGGTGCCGAAGAATTTATAGGGTGCAAACGTCGCGCCGTCGACGCCGAGGGCGTCCACGTCGAGCACGGCGTGCGGCGCGTGCTGCACGGCGTCGGTGACGATGTAGATATCGGGGTTGATCTCGCGCGCAGCCTTGACGATACCGGCCATGTCCATGATGCTGCCGGTGATGTTCGAGGCATACATGATGCTCAGCAGGCAGGTATCCGGCGAGACGACGCGGCGGATTTCCTCGACGTCGATGCCGCCGGTCTTCGGGTTCGCCTGCGCGACGCGAAATTCCTTGCCGGTCTTGTCGCAGTAGTATTTCACCGCGTCATATGCCGACGGGTGCTCGAGCACGGACGTGACCGCGCTCTTGCCGGGGCAGTTTTCCAGGATGGCGCCGACGATCTGGAACATCGCCTGCGAGGCAGTCATCTCCGAGATGAGCGCGCCGCCCGATGCGCCGAAAACGATGTGCATAATGTCGTCGATGCCGTGCAGCTGCACTTTTTTGAGCGCGCGGGAACGATCGTGCAGCCGCTCCGGGCAGTCCGGGAACGCCTGGTACTTTGCCTGCGCCTCGACGGACGCCTTCAGGCGCAGCGAACCGCCGGAATTTTCAAAGAACAGGCGCTGGCCAAATTCCGGATCCGCATCCACATAGTAAAAGCGATCCTTGATCTCCGCCGACAGTGCAGGATCAAACAGCAGACCTTCGTTGAGATTTTGCATGGTTTTCTCCTTCCAAATGTAACAATCTGAGCGGGTGCGGCGCGGCGGCCGCACCCGAAATCGTCATTTCTCTTCCGCAGCCGGGGTCTCGGGCGCGGCGGCGGTGCCCTTTTCAAAGTGGCGGCCGATGCCGGTGATCGCACTGAGCAGGAACAGCAGGATCAGCAGCCAGCTGTGGAAGTTATATGGCACGTAATCCAAAAACGAGAACGACTCCGAGACGACGCCGCTCGCGATCGCGAGGCTGACGGCGTTGAGGCCGACGGGGTTGTACGGCACGATGCCGGCAAGGCCGGTCGCAATGCCGTCCATGAGGTTCGAGCCGCGGGTGCGCTCAATGTTGTGCGTCTGCAGGAGCTTGCGCACGACCGGGCCGACGAACAGGATCGAGATGGACGCAGCGCCGATGGCCACGCTGCCGATGACGCTCAGCAGGATGGTGACGAGCTCGGCCTGACGCGGGGTCTTGCTGGCGTTGTTGAGCTTTTCGAGCAGCATGTCAAACACGCCGCTGCGCTTGAGCATCTCGAGCAGCGCGAACATGAAGAAGCTGAAGCAGATGACATTGAGCATGCCGGTCAGGCCGGCGCCGATGGGGCCGGTAGCCGAAAACAGCGTCGGCACATCGAGGAAGCCGAACACCAGGCACAGCACAAAGCCGACCAGATCGCAGACGATGAGCGTGCTGATGAGGTTCCAGCCGCGGAGCATCAGGATGATCATGATGACCGGGATGACGAGCATGACGAGCGTCTTGGCATAGGCGGGGTCGATGACGTCCGGCAGCGTGACGGACGTGGACGTCTTGATACCGACGATGATGAACAGCACGGCGGAAATGACGCCGGCGATCAGCGAATACGGCAGACGGGTGCGCACGACGTCGCGCACTTCCGCGTCCTGCGTGAGCGCGGAGGCGATGGTCGTGTCGGAAATGGGGGCGAGGTTATCGCCGAAGATCGCGCCGCTGACGATGGCGCCGACCACGACGGAGGGATTCGCACCGACGGACGCCGCGACGGGCAGCAGCACCGGCAGCACGGCGACGATGGCACCGTTGGACGTGCCGCAGGCCGTCGAGATCAGCAGGCAGACGAGAAACGCCACCAGCGGCAGGAAGCCCGCGCTCAGGCCGAGCTTCATCACAAGCCAGGTCAGGCCCTGAATGAGGCCGCTCTGGCGCAGCTCCTGCGACAGGATGCCGGCCAGCAGGAACGCGAAGATAATGACACACAGCGTGTCGTTTTTCAGGCCGTCCACGACCGCCTGTTCAAATTCCTTTTTGTTTTTTGCCAGCAGGAACGCCACACACAGTCCGGCGAAACCTGCCATGCAGAACAACACCAGGGACACTTTCTTCATCGCGGCGATCACGATCATGAGGCACATGAAGACCAGCAGCGGCGCACACGCGCCGAGCGTGCCCCCGTAAAATTGCATACGTTTGTTTTTCTCCATTGTGAGGTCCTCCTCTCAAATAATCCAACACCGGTATTGTTGTATGCGGTATTTTTAGCTCTTTTATGCGTAAAAGTCAATTGAATTTTCAATGTTTTTCATGCACTATTGCATTTTCTACAATTTATACAGTATAATGTTGTTGCTACTGCAACATTCGTTGCGGCACTGCTCACAATCCCCAGAAAAAAGGATGGTGTTCCCATGAGCGGTAAACTGGAACAGCGCATTCAAAGCGCGCATTTGACGCGGACGGAAAAAGTCATCGCGGATTATTTTCTCGAGCACAGCGGCTCGCTATATTTTTTAACGGCCAAGGACATCGCGCTTGCGCTCGGCGTGAGCGACACCTCGGTCATCCGCCTGTGCCGCACGCTGGGCTACCGCGGCTTCCGTGAGCTGCAGGAGAGCCTGCGCAGCGAGCTCTCACAGGTCATCGAGCGTGAAAAATACGTCATCCCGCAGCATCAGGTGCCGGACAAATTGCAAAAGTATCAGGACCTGAGCTCGTTTCAGTGCCTGCAGTTCGCCGTAGACTGTCTGCAGGAGACTTACCGCAAGAACGACCCGGAAAAATACGGGCAGATCGTACGCATCCTGCTCGAGAGCGAGCACATCTTTGTCTCCGGCTTCCGCGGCCTGGCGGGGCCGGCGCGGCACCTGGGGACGCTGCTGTCGCAGTATACCCGGCACGTGGAGTATTTCTGTGACGCGGACACCCGCTGCGTAGAAAAGCTGCTCGACTACGGCCCGCACGACTGTGTGATCCTGCTCGGTGCCGAGCGCTACTCGCGCATGACGTGCGTACTGGCCGAGATGGCGCACGACGCCGGCTGCCGGCTGATCGTCATCACCGACAAGCTCACCGCGCCCTTCGCCGGCGATGCGGACATCGTGCTTCTCGCCGATCTGTCCAGCCCCTCGCCCACAAACTCCTATATCGGCGTGAACTTTCTCATCGAGGCCATCGCCTTCGAGTTCAGCCGCACGCTCGGCGTATATCCGCAGCAGCGGCTGTCCCGGCTGGACGCTTACCTGTCCGAGCTGCAGCTGTACTGACCGGCGGCCAAAAAGCATTGCATTCGCAGGCAGTTTTCGCTACAATAAAGACAATCTGAAATTGGGAGGCCATGCCATGCATCCGCGCAACCTGCACCTGTATTTCTTCAGCCCCACGGGCGGCACGCAGCGCGTCGCCGGGCTCTTCGCGGAAAATCTGAACGCGGCCGACGCCTGCGCCGACATCACCGTGCACGCCGAGGCGAAGACGTTTTCTGCCGACGACTGCCTGCTCGTGTTCTTCCCGGTCTATGGCGGGCGCGTGCCCTGGCCGTGTCTTGAGCGCGTGCGTGCCCTGCGCGGGACGGACACTCCGGCCGTGCTCGTGGCCGTGTTCGGCAACCGCGCCGTGGACGACGCTCTGCTCGAAATGCGCGATACGCTCACCCCGCTGGGCTTTCGCGTGATCGCGGCGGCGGAGGTCATTGCGCCGCACTCGGTCAACACCGACATCGCCGCCGGCCGGCCGGACGCAGCCGACCGCGCGAAGATCGAAGGGTTCTGCACCCAGCTCGCGGCCCGCATCGCCGCCGACGCCCCGGCCGAGATCGCCGTGCCCGGCGATCCGGACTACCGCGCCTACAACGGCCTGCCGCTCAAGCCGACCGGCGGCCTGCGCTGCATCCGCTGCGGCCTGTGCGCGGACAACTGCCCCGCCGGCGCGATCCCGAAGGCCGCGCCGCAGAAGGTGGACAAGCATAAGTGCATCTCCTGTCTGCGCTGCATCCAGATCTGCCCGCAGTCGGCCCGCGGCGTGCCGCTACCGCTGCGGCTGGCCGCGGCCGCCACGGTGAAAAAATACTGCACCGGGCGCAAGGAGCCGAAATTCTATCTGTAACGGAAAACACCGCCCCGGAAGCGATCTGCTTCCGGGGCGGCGCTTTGTCATCGGGCTTCGGCATCGTCCGCCGTATCCAGCCCCGCGAAGAAGGCGTCATACGGACAGCCGTAGAGCCGTTTGAGCGCGAGCAGCACGCTCACGCGCACATTGAGCTCACCCGCCTCGTATTTGGCGTAGGTCGTGCGGCCGATGTCGCAGCCGCGGCGCTGCAGCTCGGCGCACAGCTTCCCCTGCGAGAGGCCGCTGGCGTTGCGCAGGCGGCGCAAATTGTCGCCAAGATCGCGATCCCGCCGTAATTTCTGCTCCAACTTCTCACCACAGCACAGCATTTTCTGACCAATATTGGTTGCAAGCGCTTTTATTTTATGCGGCGGCCGCCGCAAAAGCTGTCCGCAATACTGGTCAAGCGCAAAAAGGTGTGCCCCTCACCCCTCCGGCCTGCGGCCGAGGGCACTTTTGAGCGCGTTGCGCAGCGGGTTCGACCCCGGCGCGCCTTTTTCGCAGGCGGGGTAGCCGCAGTCAGAGAGCACGCGGCGCAGCTCCGCCTCGGTGACGATCTGCGGGTCATAGCACACGGTCAGCTCCGCGCGCCAGAACGACACCGCCGCGTCGAGCACGCCGCGCGTGTGCAGCAGGTCGTCCACGATCCACTCCGGGCACTGGCGGCAGTAGATGCCGCGCACATACGTCGTCAGGACTTTTTCTTCCATGGGAAACGTCTCTCCTTTTTGCCGTTGTCCTTGAGCCGCAGCGAGTGCATGAGCACGCCGATCGAGCTGGCCGACATGGCCGTGGCGCAGATGGACGGATGCAGCACGCCGAGCGCCGCGACCGGGATGCTGACGAGGTTATAAAACAGCGCCCACGTCAGGTTCTGGCGGATGGTGCGGATGGTCGCGCGGGAAATGTCAAACAGCTCCGGCAGCTTTTCCAGATTGCCGGACGGCAGCAGGATGCCCGCCGACTCGATGGCGATGTCCGACCCGCCGCCCATGGCGACCGCGCAGTCGGCCACGGCGAGCGCCGGCGTGTCGTTGATGCCGTCGCCGACCATGCAGACCGTTTTCCCCTGCGCGCGCAGGCGCTCGATGGCGGCGGCCTTCTCGTCGGGCCGCACCTCGGAGAGCACGTGGCCGATGCCGACCTCAGCCGCAATGGCCTCGGCCGTGCGGGCATGATCGCCCGTCATCATCCAGACCTCCTTGCCCGCCGCGCGCAGCTGCGCGACGACGGCGGCCGCCTCGGTCTTGCGCGTGTCGGCGATGCCGAGCGTGCCGAGCACGACGCCGCCGCGCGCGACGCACAGCTCCGTCTTGGCCTGCGCGCGCAGATCCGGCAGCGCGGCAAGCGCAGCCGTGTCGATGCCCAGCTCACGAAGCCACGTCCGGCTGCCGCAGACGACGGCCGCACCTGCGACCGTGCCGCGCACGCCGCGGCCGAGCGCGTAGGAAAAGTCCTCCGCCGGCGGCAGCGGCGCGTCGGACTGCTGCTGCGCATACGCCGTGACGGCACGCGCCAGCGGGTGATCCGAGCACTGCTCGAGCGCGGCGGCGAGCCGCACGAGCGTCTCCGGCTGCACGCCGCTGCACGGGCAGACGTCCGTGAGCGCGGGCGCGCCGTTCGTGAGCGTGCCGGTCTTGTCAAAGACGACGCAGTCGGCCTTGTAGGCGTTTTCAAGCTCCGCGCCGCTCTTGAAGAGGATGCCGTGCTCCGCCGCGCGGCCCGAGCCGACCATGAGCCCCGTCGGCGTGGCGAGGCCGAGCGCGCACGGGCACGCGACCGACAGCACATCGCAGCAGGTGAGCAGCGCGCGCTCGAGATTGCGCGGCGCAATGCGCCGGTACCAGACGAGGAACGTCAGCGCCGCCGCGCCGATGACGCCCGGCACGAACCAGCGCGCGACCTTGTCGGCAAAGCGCTGCACGGGCGCTTTTTCGCACTGGGCCTGGCGCACAATCTGGATGATCTGCTCGAGCACGGACGCCTTGTCCAGCGCCTCGGCCGAGACGATGGCCGAGCCGGAGCGGTTGAGGCTGCCGCCGATGACCTTGTCGCCGGGAGCCTTATCCACCGGCATGCTCTCACCGGTGAGCATGGACTCGTCGACCGCGCACTGGCCGCTGACGACCGTCCCGTCGACCGGTACGCGCTCGCCGGGGCGGATGCGCACCCGGTCGTGCTCCGCGATCTGGTCGACCGGCAGCTCGACAAACGTGTCCCCGCGCTGCACCATGGCCGTGCGCGGCTGCAGGTGCATGAGCTTGCGGATGGCGGAGTTGGCCTCCCCGGCCGCGACCTGCTCCATATACTTGCCGAAGAGGATGAGCGAGAGCAGCACCCCGTCGGACGCAAAGTAGAGCTTGTAGCTGCGGCGCGGCGTGAACGTCACGTAAGCGCTGTAGAGATAGATGAGCGTGGACGAGAGCGAGACGAGAAAGTCCATGCCGAACGTGCGGTTGCGCAGACCGCGCCACGCGCTTTTGTAAAAATACCGCCCGGGGCCGAACTGCAGCGCCGTCCCGGCCAGAAACTGCAGCTTCGGGTGCATCTCGAGCATGAGCGGCGCCGTGCAGCAGGCCGAGGTCACGAGCGTCTTGAGCAGATCCATGCGCTTTTCCAGCTCCTGATCCGCGTCGCCGCCGCGCAGCTCGCCGAGCGTGACGGCGCAGCCCGCGCCCGCGCAGGCCGCGGCGAGATCGCGCCCGTCCACGCCGATGGGCCACAGGTACGCCGTGAGCGTGCCGTCCGCCTGCACGGCCACGCACTTGACGCCGAACACCGCGCGCAGCGCGGCCGCGGCGGCGGCTGCCGTTTCCGCGTCCGCTTCCGCCGGGAGCAGATCCTGCTCCTCGACCGGCACGCGAAAGCCCGCGCGCCGGACCCGCGCCGCGACCGCGGCGAGGTCGGTCACGCGCTCGTCATAGGTGATGAGCGCCGACGCGGCGGTGTAGTTCACCGCCGCGCGCTGCACGCCCGGCAGCTTTTCCAGCGCGCGGTCCAGCCGCGCCACGCACGCGGCGCACTCCATGTCCAGAATCCTCAGCGAGATGTCTTTCATTTGCTTCGCCCCCAAGTCAAAAGGGGAGCGCACAGCCGGCGCTCCCCCTCAAAAATCATCAGGCCTCTTCGCCCGCTTCCAGCAGGTTCTGCTTGAATTCCTTGCGCTTTTTGATCGCCGTCATGCACGCCGGGATGGCCACGGCGGGCAGGTCGAGCAGCAGCGCCCAGTCGATCCAGTCGATGCCCTTGATGAACTGGCCCTCGTGCCACACGCCCCTGGCGAGCTTGAAGTAGTTGTAGTTCCAGGCGCCCCAGATGTCCGTCGTGGGCTTGAACAGGTGCACCTTCAAAAACGCCGCGCTCGTGACGATGCCGTTGGCGGCAACGGTCAGGAACGAGGACGTGCGCTTGTTTTTCAGCAAAAACTCCGCCACGGTGGGCAGAACGTACACGGCCAGGTTGATGATCCAGAGCTGCATCGGGATCTTATAGCGCCAGCGGATGGCCTGACGGATGTGGTCGGCATCGTGCAGCAGGGCTGCGCCGAGGATGACCAGGTTCCACTTTTCCAGTACGGCGGCGGTCTCGTCGTCGAGGCGGGTATCCAGGAATTTTGCTTCGTCTTTCACGGACTGTGTCATGGTATTTCCTCCCCTTGATCGAATCAATATGTACCCAGATTTTTATTTACCATCCGGTCAGCAAAAAAGTAACATATTTCGCCCGGAATGTCAAGGCGCTGACAGGGGAAATTTTCTTTGTGCCGCCAAAAACGGACAAAGGCTCCGGTTTCCCGGAGCCTTTGCTTTTTTGCCGTTGTCGTCAGCTGTGGCAGCTGTGTTCGCCGCAGCCGTGCTCGCCGCAGGTGTGGCCTGCGCCGTGCGCGTGGTCGTGATGGTCGCAGCGCGCCTCGGGATCATAGCCGAGCGAACCGCCAAGCAGTGCCTGCACCGCCGCGTCCGCGCTGCCGCTCACGCCGCCGTAAAACCGGATGCCGGCCTCGGTGAGCGCCGACTGCGCGCCGCCGCCGATGCCGCCGCAGATGACCACGTCGGCGTGGTTCGCCGCGAGAAAGCCTGCCAGCGCGCCGTGGCCGCTGCCGTTCGTGGACACGACGGCCGCCGCCGTGACGGCACCGTCGGCCACGTCGTAGAACTTGAATGCCTCCGAGCGGCCAAAGTGCTGAAAAATGTTTCCGTTTTCATAAGGAACTGCAATGCGCATAAAAATGGCTCCTTTCCGCCGTTTGTTGCCTACAGCATACCGCAGTTTCGCCCCGAATGCAAGTGTGCAGAAACGGGCGCGAAACGCATGGCACGTCCGCGCCCGCCTCCGGGCAAAAAGAGAAGGATCAAAAAGCGATGGAAAATTGCCGTTACAAGACCTTTTTGTTCTCCGCGCCGGGCGTCGTGACGATGACGGTCTCCGGCGTGATGATGAGCGCGCCCTTCGCCGTGGCCGCGCCCTGGAACATCTGCTCGACCATGGCCTTGAACGTGGTCACGACCGCGCCCTCGGTGACATGCTCGGCCGTGCCGCGGATCTGATAGCCTTCGAGCGTCTTGGCATCGTAGACGGAGATGGCGATGCGGCCGTCATTCGCGGCGAGGTTGCGCAGCGTCGTGTAACACATCGCCGACGACGAGCTTGCCGTCGTCCATCACGTCCTTGAACGCGACCGGCACTACGTTCGGCACACCGGCGGCGCAGGTGGCCAGATCCTACATGTTTTCTTTGAGCAGTTTTTTGACGTTTTCGTTGAGCATGATTCGTTCCTCCTTGTGGTTTTTGAGCTTGTCTTCAGGATACAGACCACACGGGAAAAACAAGATATCCGCAAATTTATGAGCGACGCATAAATTCCATAGCGCGGCTTGACACCGGCGCGCGGATGGATTAAGGTGGACAAAAACCGGCACGGCCGCGGCCGCGCCTTCGGAAGGGGATATCACCATGTCTTACGACCGGATTGGCGTCATCGGCGCCATGGATTCGGAGCTCGCTGCGCTCATCGCGGCGCTCGCCCAGCCCGCACGGGAGACCGTGCAGGGGCTGGTCTTTCACACGGGCCGCCTGGGCGCGCGGGAGGTCGTGCTCGTCCGGTGCGGCATCGGCAAGGTCAGCGCGGCGCGCTGCACACAGGTGCTCATCGACCGGTTCGCGCCCGACGCGGTCATCAACACCGGCATCGCAGGCGGGCTGGCAAGCGGCCTCGCCGTCGGCGACATCGTGGTGGCTGACGGGCTGGTGCAGCACGATTTTGACGCCGCGCCCATCGGCTTCGTGCGCGGCTGCGTGTGCATGGGCGACCCCGGCGCGCCGACGGTGTTCGCGCCCGACGCGGCACTGTCCGCCCTGCTGGCGCGGACGGCCGGCAACGCGATCGGCGTGCAGCGGGTGCACCGCGGCTTGATCGCCACGGGCGACCAGTTCATCTCCGGCGCGGCGGCAAAGGCCGCCATCCGCCGCGCGTTCCCGGCCGCCATGGCGGCGGAGATGGAGGGCGGCGCGGTCGCGCAGGCGGCGAGCATGAGCGGCGTGCCGTTTGCCGTGGTGCGTGCGATCTCGGATCTGGCCGACGGCACGGCCGCCGCGTCGTTCGAGCAGTTCGAGCAGCACGCGGCCGACGCATCGGCCGCGGCCGTTTTGCAGGCGCTCGCGCTGCTGGACTGAAAGCCCGCGAGGCAGCAAAAGGCTCCCCCATCAGAAGGTGCTAATTAGGGATATGCAAAAAACATATTTTTAACTGGCATTCTTCAAGCGGGTTGCAAAAGAATAATGACCATATCGGGCTTCGTGCCTGGTATGGTCGTTTTCTCTATTGTTGAATATCCAATTTATACTCGTTGTTAAGCGACTTCAAGTATAAAAAGCCTCCGCAACGGCGATATGCGGCGGCAAAGCGGCAACGAGCGCACATATAAAAACCGCCGACGCGATATTCTCGTCGGTCGGCAAGGCGTACAAGGTGTGCCATATAGATGAAGACCTGTTTCCGGCATTCGGAGCTCTCGGCGGGGCATCGGGCGCGTTTGTTTTGATGTACATTGACGCTCTGGCGGAGGCGGGTGTCCGCGCGGGATTTGCAAGACCGATTGCCGAGGAGATCGCCACCGCGACGGTTATGGGCAGCGGCGCGCTTGCAATGAACAGCTCCGAGCACCCAATCGCACTCATGAACGCGGTGTGCTCCCCCGGCGGCACGACCATCGAGGGCGTGTGCAAGCTGCGTGAGCTCGGCTTCGACACCACCGTGCAGCAGGCGCTCCAGGCGATAATCGACAAGGACTTCTTTTTGGAGACGAACTGACGCGCCTGCCAGTACGGTGTTGCGGCATCCCGACCGGTGATTGCCGACGAAACAATAAAAAACGGGCGACCATTGGCCGCCCCTACCGTGTTGCCTGTACTTCCGACAATGATTGCATTTTAATGATTTTTTCCGCAGCCCGTCACAGTGCGGCAGCAGTTGATTAAAACACCATTGTTCGTGGCGAAACGCCGGTAGCGGCGAGTGACCGACCAGTGGTCGCCCGCATATTCGCGGTTTGTTATTGTCGAGATGACGCAGCTAAACCCACTACCAGTGTTGGTAACGCAATGCCCGCCACGGCGAGTGGCACAACCCCTCCGGCTTGCCGCCATGCGGCAACCCACCTCCCTTTACGCAAGGGAGCCAATGGGTGCGTCAATGTGCCTCTGAAAAAATAGCTTAACAGTCGCTTAATACCAACGCCAAATAATTGACAAAGTGTATAGTTTCATGATATAAACTATTGATAGACCTAAACTGCAAAATATATTTATAGGGGGAAAATGATAGGGGAAAAACAATGGTGAACAGACGCTATGTACATCCCGGTCAGTCGCAGGTCATCGGCCGTGACAGACGCGATGATAAGGCGATGAACACCGCCACCGCAGGCATTTCCGTTGCGGGCTTCGACACCGCTCCCAGACAGCATGCCGCCGACGGCTCTGCCAAGGAAGCAAAGAAGACCTTCAAGGATCTGCGTGGTACCTTCACCGAAGAGCAGATGAAGACAGAGACCTCCCGCTGCCTCGGCTGCGGCGCAGCCGTCGTTGACGAGAGCCTGTGCGTGGGCTGCGGCATCTGCACCACCAAGTGCAAGTTCGACGCCATCCACCTTGCGAAGGTCACCGACTATGTCGGAGCACCGTACTTCAAGGCGCTTCCCGGCGCAGCCGGCAATGCTCCGGCGGCAGTCGCAAAGCTCGTCACCAAGAAGATCGCAAGAAAGTAAGCAGCGGCTATGCACGAGATCGGAGTTGTCCGCTCAATGGTCAAAACCGTCACCGATTTTTCCGAGCAAAACGACATGAAGGAGGTCGCGGAGATCGTCCTCGATATAGGCGGGCTGTCGCTGGTCATCCCCAAGTATGTTGAGGATATATATCCCGTCGTCGTTGGGGATACATGGCTCAAGGACACAAAGCTTGTGATAAATGTCATTCCCGGCATGGCTGAATGCGACGAATGCAACGAGCTATTCCATGTCGTTGAGCACGAGGGTTATTGCCCCAACTGCGGCAGCTTTGAAAAAACCATACTTTCGGGCAAGGATTTTCTCATCCGCGAGATACACATACCCGAAGACTGAAAACATTTGGGCTCCATGTTTACCATGGAGCCCCTCAGCGTACAAAAAGTCAGAGACTTTTTTATACGCTTCAAAAACGCCACATTTTTTGTAAAAATAAATTTTCATAAAAAATCTCGCTGCGCTCGTCAAAAACCCTGATAAAACGGATCCATCAGTTTTTCAGTCGTTTTTGATGGCTATGATCCAATTGCGAGCGGGGGCTTACCCCCCCTCGCGCTCCTCCGCTGTATACTTGTCTTTACGAAACAGCTTGGATTTTTAAACAGGCTGTAGTGCTTCATGTCTACATGGAGCCCATTTTAGAAGTGAAAGGAATGAGGTTATGGAGCTTTATACGAACGCCAGATTCATCTCCTGCGAAAAGGAAAACCGCATTTACACCGCGATGGCGGTAAAGGGCGGTCACATCGTGTGGCTCGGCGATGAAAGCAGCATCCCTCCGCGCTACGGCAAGGCAAAACGGGTCGATCTCGGCGGCGCGACGGTAACGCCCGCGTTCGGCGACACGCATATGCATTTCGGCTCGCTGTGCGTTTTCGAGAACACATTCTATCTCATGGATGTCAAAAATTTTGCCGAAGCAAAGGCGGCGGTCAGGCACTATGCCGACAGTCACCGGAAAAACAAGGTGCTCATGGGCTACGGCTGCACCGCGAACACCGTTGCCGAGCATCGGCTGCCCGAAAAGCGCGATCTTGACGACTGGACGGAGCGTCCGCTCATGGTCATGAAGTATGACGGTCATGCTGCCGTGTGCAACAGCGCAATGCTAGCACTGCTGTCGGATAAGGTGAAATCCGATCCCGGCTGCAATACCGAGACCGGATGGCTGTACCAGTCGGCGTTTTATAACGGCGTGAACGAGGCGACGGCGTATATCCCCACGATGGATATTATACGCGGTCTCTCCGGAGGCGCGGAGTACCTTGCGTCGGTCGGCATCGGGCTCGTGCACACCGTTGAGGGCGTGGGCTTTGCAAACGATCTGGATATAGACATGATAAAAATACTCGCGCCCGGCCTGCCGCAGGCGTTCCGCATATTCTTCCAGACCATGGACCTCAAGGCCGTGAAAAAGCACGGCTTCAAGCGCGTCGGCGGCTGCTTCAAGCTTGCCCTCGACGGCTGCTTCGGCTCAGAGGACGCGGCGCTCAAGGAGCCGTACGCAAACGATCCGAACAACTACGGCGTTTTGAATTATCCGCAGGAGCGCGTGAACGAGTTCGCCATCGGCGCAAACCGCGAGGGCTGGCAGATAACCATGCACGCCATAGGCGATGCGGCGGTGGAGCAGTGCATAACGGCATATGAGGCGGCTTATGCCGATAAGCCGTGGGACGATGCGCGCCATGTGATGATCCATGTCTGCCTTGCAAGCGAGGAGCAGCTAAAGCGCGCGGCAAAGATAAAGCTGTGCATAGCCGCGCAGTCGCCGTTTATATATTGGAAGCAGGAGCCGGACGAGTATCTGTGCTCGGTGCTCGGCAGAGAGCGCACTGACAGACTAAACGCGCTGGGAACGATGCACCGCCTCGGACTTGTCGTAGGCGACGGCTCCGACGGACCGTGCACGCGTCCAAAGCCCCTGTACGGTATGGCGTGCTCCGTAAATCATCCCAATCCGGACGAGCGCATATCGCGTCTCGACGCGCTGCGCATGATAACGGCAAATCCCGCGTATATGAGCCATGAGGAGAATAAACGCGGCACGCTTGCACCCGGTATGATTGCCGATTTCGTCGTTCTCGGCGATGATCCGCTCACCGCGGAGGATATAGCGGGCATCGAGGTCAAGGCACTCTATCTGCACGGCAAGAAGCATGTTGCAAAAAAGATAGGCGTCGCCGGACTTCTGGCTCGGGCGATCATAAAACGGATCACCCAAAGAGAATTCATATGACAAAAAAGGCTCCCCCGTCCGGGGGAGCCTTTTGCATGAAAGCGGATATCACACCGTCACGAGCTCATAGTGCGTCGTGCCGAGGCCGATGGCCTCGCCGTGCTCGACGGCGGCGCGCCAGTCGGTGTCCGGGTGCGCGGCCGTGAAGTGGTCGTGCGGATGGTCATGCTCATGCGCGATGACGCTGTTCGGGTTGACCGTCTGGGCATTGATCATGTCGGCGCAGGCGGTGTCGAGCGCCACGGGGTCGAAGGACGCGAACATGCCCACATTCGGCACGATCGGCACGTCGCTGAAATTGTGGCAGTCGCAGCAGGGCGACACATCCACTGCGAGCGCGATGTGGAACGACGGACGGCCGTCGACAACGGCTTTGGCGTACTCGGCGATCTTGCAGTTGAGCAGCTCGTTTGCGATCGCATAGTCCGCATGGATGGCGTGCATCGGGCAGACGTTGATGCAGCGGCCGCAGCCGGTGCACTTATATTTCAGAATGGTGCACTTGCCGTTTTCGATGTGCGGGCCGTTGTGGGCGCAGTTTTCCACGCACTTGCCACAGCCGATGCACTTATCCTGATCGACGACGGGCTTGCCGGAGCTGTGCATCTCCTCCTTGCCGGCGCGCGAGCCGCAGCCCATGCCGATGTTCTTGAGCGCGCCGCCGAAGCCGGCGGACACGTGGCCCTTGGCATGCGTGAGGGAGATGAAGATATCGGCATCCATGATGGCGCGGCCGATCTTCGCCGCGCGCAGATATTTGCCGCCGCGGATGGGCACGAGGTCGTAGTCCTCGCCCTTGAGCCCGTCGGCAATGATGCACTGCGCGCCGGTGGTCATGGGCGAGTAGCCGTTGCGCATGGCGCTGTCGAGATGGTCGAGCGCGTTGGCACGGCCGCCGACATAGAGCGTGTTGCAGTCGGTGAGAAACGGCTTGCCGCCGAGCTCGCGCACATAGTCGCACACGACGCGCGCCCAGTTCGGGCGCAGATAGGCCATGTTGCCCGGCTCGCCGAAGTGGAGCTTGATGGCGACATACTTGTCCTTGAAATCGATCTGCTCAAAGCCGGCCGCCTTCATGAGCCGGTGCAGCTTCTCGAGCGTGCTGACCTCATCCGTGCGCAGATCGGAAAAATATACTTTTGCAGGTTCCATAGGAAACACCTCCGCGATCTAAAAAAACGTTCTCTTTCTCTGGCGGCCCCCGCCCGTCCTTTTCATTTTACTGTTCCCACCGGGCAGTGTCAACCGCAAAAAAGCACCGGGCACCTGACGCGGCGCCCGGTACATACGGGTTTTCAGGCCCGCGTCCGTGCCGGAGACCGGACGCGGACACGGATATTTAGAATCCACTGGACGGCTGGTAGGAGAGAAGATATATCCGTTGAAATCGCAAAAACAGAACAGAAAGAAGGGTAGAAAAAAAGAAAATGGAAATTGGCTGCCCAGCGGAAACAAGCGGGAGGGTACTCAGGCGTTGACGCCGTTGCGGATGGACTTGACCTTGTCGTACTCGCCGTTGACGTAGTACAGGGCGTTGTCCATGGACAGCTTTGCGACGAGATAGTTGGACGTGTCGGAGTAGTAGCCGCTGTGCGGGGTGAGCAGCACGTCGTCGCGGCCGACGAGCGGGCAGGTGTCCAGATCCGGATCCTCGCTCTCGACCATGTCGAGCGCGGCGCCGCGGATGTAGCCGTTGTCGAGCGCCCAGACGAGATCCTCGTCACAGATCAGCGGGCCGCGGCCTTCGTTGACGATGATGGGGTGCTTTTTGCACTTCATAAACGCTTCCTTGTTGAACATGTGGTAGTTCTCCTCGGTGAGGTTCATGTGCAGGCTCAGCACGTCGGACTCGGCCAGCAGCGTGTCGAAATCGACGAGCTTGACGCCGAGGTTCTCGGCAATGGCAGGCGGCAGGAACGGGTCGTAGGCAATGACCTCCATGTCAAACGCCTGCGCCTTGCGGGCGACGGACTGGCCGATGCGGCCGAGACCGGCGATGCCCATGACCTGACCGGCGATGCGCTTGAGGTGCGGCACGACCTGGTAATCCCAGACGTGATCCTGCTGGACGCTGCGGTCATACTGGCGGATGCCGCGCTGGAGGTTGAGCATGAGGGCCATGGCGCTCTCGGCGGTCTCCTGCGTGCAGTAGTCGAGGATGGAGCAGACGGCGATGCCCTTTTCCTTCGCGTAGTCGAGATCGGCCTCGTTGTAGCCGGTGGACTGGAAGGAGATGACCTTGCAGTGATCCATGGCGTCGATCTCCTTCTTGCCGAAGTGGACGTAGCCGTCGATGATGATGTCGGCGTCCTTGATCTCGGCGTAGAACGCATCGTTATTCTCAGCGTGCTCGTCGAACACGGCCATGGTCAGCTCCGCGCCTTCCGGCACGCAGGACTTTTCCACGCTGATGTCTCTGTCTTTGGTGTAGGGCACTTCTGCCAGAACGATTTTCATATGCGCTTTCTCCTTTTATATTGTGTTACTGGATCGCGCCGCTGTCTTTCATGGCGGCAATTTCCGAATCGGTATACCCAAGATCGTGGAAAATGCTGTCCGTATCGGCGCCGAGGCGGCCGGCGGACGTGTAGGGGCGCGTGGCGTACTCCGTCAGCTGCATGGGCGGGCACGGCATCATGACCTCGAGATCGTCCTTGAAGGTGACCTTCTGGATATAGCCATTGGCAATGGCCTGCTCGTCGGTGCTCACGTCGCGGATGGTGCGCATGCGCTCGCAGGAGACGTTGTTTTCCGAGAGGAAGGCTTCCCATTCGGCGACCGTCTTGGTCTTGAAAATGGCGTTGAGCCGCGTAACGATCTCGACGACGAAGTCGGTCTCGTGCAGCGCCTCGAGGCTGGCGGCGCGGGGATCGTCGGCGATCTCCGGCATGCCGAACAGGTTTGCAAACTTCGGCAGCTCGCGGCGGTACTCATTGTCGAACACGCCGATCCACTTGCCGTCGCTGCACTCGTAGAAGTGGCAGAACGGGTCGGCCGGGCGCAGGGGGTCGTTCGGGCGCTCGCCGCCGAACTGCGGCTGGTGCGACACGACGCCGATGGCGTTGCACCAGATGCCGCTGGCAAACAGCGACGTGCTCACGAACGTGCCCATGCCGGTGCTTTTCTTGCCGATGAGCGCCATGAGGATGCCGGACAGGAACGCCGAGCTCGTGGCCATGTCGCCGAAAGCGTAGGTGGGCGTGAACGGGAACGAGCCGGGCACTTGCCAGTCGGCCATCGGGCCGCTGCGCAGCCAGAACGCCGTGCTGTCAAAGCCGGGCTTGGCGGCGTCGGGCCCCTTCGGGCCGAAGCCGGAAAAGTGCGCGTACACGAGGCCGGGGTAGGCCTTGTGCAGCGTCTCGTAATCGAGACCGAGGCGGCCCAGCGACGGCAGACGGACGTTCGTGAGGAACACGTCGGCCGTCTCGAGCAGCTTGAGGAAGGCGGCCTTGCCGTCCGGATTTTTCAGATCGATGCTCGTCAGGCGCTTGCCGCTGTTCTGGATGGTGAACAGCGGGTTTTTATCGTCCTCGCACACGACCATCTCGAACTCACCGGCGCGGCGCATCTCGTCGCCGATCTTGGTTTCCACTTTGATGACTTCTGCGCCGAACGCGCACAGCACGCGCGACGCGGTCGGGGCGGCGACAACCGTCGCCAGCTCCACGACACGAATCCCCTCGAGGGGCATCTTCTTCGTTTGCTCCATTGTGACAATACTCCTATCTTGGGATGGGGGTGCGGCTCACTTGGCCGCGTAGAATCTTTCCGCCTTTTTCTGCTCCGCCGGCGTCTGATGATGCATCAGGCAGATAACGACGTACAGGATGGCCGACACGCCGAAGCTGGGCCAGAGCGCGTCGATGGAAAACAGCGGCAGCGAGCTGACCTTGCCGCCGATAAACCAGACGACGGCGATGACCGTCGCCGAGAGCATGGACACGAATGCGCCCGCCGAGCACGACTTCTTCCAGAAGAACGCGCCGAGCGTCGGCAGAAACAGGCCGGCCGAGTTGATGGTGAACGTGATGAGCAGGATGTTCATGATGTCCTGCGTGAACCAGCCGAAGATCGCGCCGAGCACGCCCACGAACAGGGACGCGCCGAAGCCCACACGCAGCAGTGTCTTGTCCGATGCGTTGGGGTTGATGTAGCGCTGGTAGATATCCTTCGTCAGGCTGGCCGAACCGGTCAGGACGGAAATGTCCGCCGTGGACATGATGGCGCTGAGCACGCCGATGAGCACGAGGCCCTTGAGCCCGTGCGGGAAGAGCTCGACCACGAGCGCCGCAATGACGTTGTTGGACGACGACAGGTCGGGCAGGATGAGCTTGCCGGCCATGCCGAGGAACGTGCTGGCGCCGGCGATGATGAGCACGAGCGCGGCCGCATAGATCGTGCCGGTGCGGGCGGTTCTGGCGTCCTTGGCGGCGATGCAGCGGGTGTAGCTGTCCATGCTCGTGAAAAACGACATGATGGTCGACAGGCCGAGCGCGAGGATCGTCGGCCAGCCCCACGCGCCGAGGTCGAAGAAGCTCGCCGGCAGGTCGGTGACGAGGTTTGCGCCCATCTTGTGCAGCTGCGAGCCGACCAGCGGCACCGCCAGAACGACAATGCCGAGCAGCAGCAGCGCCATCTGCACGATGTCGGTATACGTCACGGCGAGCAGACCGCCCGTCGAGACATAGAACACGATGACCACGGCCGCGAGAATGTAGCACACGCCGAGATTCCAGCCCGTGAGCACGTTCAGGATCGACGCGCCGGCAACAAACTGCGCCGCCGTGTAGCCGATCATCGCAAGGATGGTCGTGATGCTGGCCATGGTGCTGTTTTTCTGGTCATAGCGCGCGTGGATCAGCTCGGGGAACGTGACATTCCTCAGCTCGTCACTCACGCGCTTGATGGGCTTGGCCATGACGAGCGCGAAGAGCACGCAGCCGATGGCGATCTCACCCACATACCAGACGCCGGTGATGCCCATGGAATAACTGTTTGAGGATGTACCGATGACGGACGAACCGCCGATCCAGCCGGCCATCCAGAGCGCGCCGATCTTAAAGGCACCCATAGAGCGGCCGCCCAGATAATAGTCATCCACGCCGGTCTGTTTTTTGTTTGCGATCAGGCCGAGCACGATCATGCCGACAAAGTATGCCAGGATGATGATGACGTCTAGGACATTCAAAAAATTTACACCTCCAGAGCGGGATTTTCCCGGGGCGCTGCCGGGCAGCGCCCCGGGTGCTGATTTCATGAGCAAAGCCCCGTGGAGTTCGCCGGTTTAGTGGATCTGCGTGCCGGCGCGGAAGCAGAGGCTGTTTTTCGGGTTGATCTTGCCCTTCTTCTCGAAGAACTCGTTGGTCAGGCGCTCCAGATCGTCCTCGGTGAACAGATCGGAGTTGGCCGCCATGGCGCCCATCATGACGATGTTGGCGCCCTTCGGGTTTTCATGCTCCGCGGCGATCTCGGTCATGGGGACCTTGACGACCTTGATGTCGTCGCGGTATTCGCGCTCGTGCACGAGCGAGCTGTTGACCAGCAGCAGGCCGCCCGGGCGCAGGCTGCTCTCGAACTTGTCGATCGCCGGCGCGTTCATGGCCATGAGGATGTCGATCTTCTTGGCGCAGGGACTGGCGATCTCCTTGTCGGAGAACTTAATGGTGCAGTTGGCCGTGCCGCCGCGCATCTCGGAGCCGTAGGACGGATACCACAGCACGTTCATGCCGAGCTTCATGCCGGCCTCTGCCAGGATCAGGCCGGTGGTCAGGACACCCTGGCCGCCGAATCCGGCGCAAATCATTTCTACCATCATGCCTGATTACCACCCTTCTTGTCAATGTATTCGCCGATCGGGAAATACTTGGTCATTTCCGTGTGCACATGCTCGCGGGCCTTCACCGGCGGCATGTTCAGGTTGGTCGGGCAGGGGCTGAGCAGCTCGACGAGGCTGAAGCCGTCGCCGTTGAGCTGGTGCTCGAACGCCTTGCGGATGAGCTTCTTGCAGTTGTTCATGCCGGCAGGTCCGACCAGTTCACCGCGTGCCAGATAGGCAATGTCCATTTTGCCGAGCACGTCGACGACGTTGAGCGTGCCGTACTTGGCCGGATCCTTGCCCTTCGGGGAGGTCGCGGTCTTCTGGTGCGGCAGGGTGGTCGGGGCCATCTGGCCGCCGGTCATGCCGAAGACGCTGTTGTTGACGACGAACACGCAGATGTTGTCGTTGCGCAGCGCGGCGTGAATGGTCTCCGCCATGCCGATGGAGTAGGCAGCGCCGTCGCCCAGGTAAGCAAAGACCGGGTTCTCGGGGCGGATGTGCTTGACGCCGACGGCCGTCGGGATGTCGCGGCCGTGCGCCGCCATGATGGTATCGTAGCGCCAGTAGTCAATGTTGAACGAGCAGCAGGCAACGTCCACGACTGCCAGCATTTTTTCCTGAATGCCGAGTTCCTCGGAGACCTCGCCGATCAGTCGGGTGGCCAGGCCGTGGCCGCAGCCGGGGCAGAAGCCGGCGGAGGAAAAGACAGTTTCGGGTGCTTTGAGTTTCATTTATTTCCCCTCCTTTTCCAGCATGGCCTTGGCCTGCGCGACGATCTCTTCCGGTTCCGGCAGACCAAAGAACGTGCCATAGAAGCCGACCGGATACTTGTTTTCCACAGCCAGCTTCACATCGTCGACCATCTGGCCGAGGATGTTGATCTCAACCGTCATGAACGCCTTGGCGTTCTTGCAGGTCTCAAACGCCTTGACCGGGTACGGCCAGAGCGTGATCGGGCGGATCAGGCCGAGTTTGAAGCCCTCGGCGCGGGCCATGTTCACCGCTTCCTTCGAGATGCGGGAGCTGATGCCGTAAGCCACGAGCACCACGTCGGCGTCCTCCGCCTGGTAGGACTCCCAGCGCTGCTCGTTGTCCTCGATCGCCTGATACTTGCTGCGCAGGAATTCGGGGTACTGCGGGTTGGTGTAGTAGACGTTCTGGACCTTGCGGGGCGCCTGGCCGGCCTTGCAGCCGCGGATCGCCCAGTCATACTGGTCAATGTCGTGCTCGACGAAATCCTTGAGCTCAACGCCCTCGACCATCTGGCCGATGGCGGCGTCGGACGCGACCAACACGGGGTGGCGGTACTTCTCTGCCAGATCAAAGGCAGTGGTCATCATGTCGCAGTTTTCCTGCACGGAGGCCGGCGCCAGCACGATGGTGCGGTAGTCGCCGTGGCCGCCGCCGCGGGTCATCTGCCAGTAGTCGCCCTGGCCCTGCGCGATGTCGCCGAGGCCGGTGCCGATACGCATGACGTTGATGATGACAGCCGGAAGATCCGCCGCAACGAGATAGGAGATGCCCTCCTGATTCAGGGAGAAGCCAGGGCCGGCGGAGCTGGTCAGCGCACGCGCGCCGGCCGCTGCCGCGCCGAGGAGCATGTTGATGCCCGCGAGCTCGGATTCGGTCTGCACGAACGTGCCGCCCACTTCGTCCATACGCTTGGCCAGGTACTCCAGGATCTCGGTCTGCGGGGTGATGGGATAGCCGCTGTAAAAACGGCAGCCGGCGCGCAGCGCCGCTTCTGCCAGGGCCTCATTGCCCTTCATAAGTTGTTTGCTCATGTTCTTACCTCTTATTCCAGGATTTCAAAAACACTGTCGGGGCACACGCGGTAGCACGTGCCGCAGGCGACGCACAGCGCGTCGTCGACCTGAACGGTGTCATAGCCCTTGTCGTTGATGTTGCCGGAGAACGACAGCGCCTTGCGCGGGCAGTCGTTCACGCAGTAACCACAGCCTTTGCAGCGGGCCGTGTTGATCTTGATTTTGCTCATGGATAAGCCTCCTTGTTATTTGCGGGGATTACGCAGCCTGTTCGGCAGCCTTGCGCTTTGCGATCTTTTTGGACTGGACGACTGCCAGCACGGCCGCAATGATGCCGAGGACTGCGGTCCCAACTCCGTAAAGCAGAATCTTGTTGTAGCCGGCGGCGCCGTACTGATCGATCCAGTTACCGAACATGGTGTGCACGAACATGTCCGGCAGATAGCCGATGAGGGTCGCGATGGCGACGGCCGTCGCGGAGACTTTCGTCGGGATGCCGAGCTCGGGCTGCACGGAGAAGTACGTACCCTTGCACAGGAACATCGCAACGCCCACCAGAAGCAGAAGGATCACGAGCACCGTGCTGTTCGTGCCGACCGGCAGGATCAGGAAGATGCCCAGAGTAACGACGCAGGCGGCCTGACCGAGGACCTGCTCTTTGGAAACGGACTTAAACGTCTTGTCGGCCAGGAAGCCGCCAAGCGGGCCGCCGACCAGGCGGCAGCCATAGGTACGGATGGTGCCGATGCTCGCGGCAACCACGGCGGACATGCCGAGCACGTCCGTGCTGTATGGCGTCAGGTAGCTGGCCACGGCGGAGATGGTCACATAGCACCAGACCAGGATGGCCATGATCCACACGCCGGGGATCTTGAACGCGTGCAGGTAATCTTTGATGGTGATCTTGCTGGACTCGGCATCCTCTTCCGGCTTGACGCCGTACTGGGCGTCTTTCGGCATGAGGAGCAGGACCAGGAGACCGGAAACGATGGACAGGCCGCCCATGCAGGCCAGCGCGCTCTTGAAGCCGGTGACGAGGTCGCCCTTGCCGGCGATGGCCATGATGCCGATCATGATGAAGCTCAGCAGCAGGGAAGCGAAGCCGTTGAGGGCCTCAAAGATGCCGTACATACGGCCCTGCTCTTCGTCGCTGCCCGTCATGCGGATGCCCTTCATGATGGCCGGCCAGAAAGCGAAGCCGCCGGTCAGCGCCATGAGCAGCCAGACAATAACGGCCATGGTGTAGCTCTGATATGTGAACATGAACAGGAAGCTCAGCGCCGCCTGGCCGAAGATGGAGGCCAGCAGGACCGGCTTCGGGTTGAACTTATCTCCGATCCAGCCGCCGGGCAGGTAGGAGATGGTGAGTGCGATCGTGTAGTAGGTCATCAGAGAGCCGAGCTGGGCGTTCGTGCAGCCCATGGCGGCGATCATCTGATCGTAGAAGCTGGACTTCATGTACGGCATGACGTACATGAAGCCGTAAGCGACTCCGAGTGCGAACAGCAGCAGGAAACGCTTGACATTTTTTGATACGTTGCTCGTGTTTGACATGTTTCTTCTTCTCCTCTAAGTTACATTTTCATTCCAAATTCTCTGCTTTTGCGATACAGGGGGAATGCTCTCCATTTCTCTCGATGGCTCACCTCACTCGGTCCGTATTGGCTTTTCCAACTCCGTGTCCCATTTCTCATCATTTGTCTGACAAATCATTGACTTAAAAAAAAGAATGTGCTAATGTAGACCCAGATGGAAAGTCTCCCGATAATTGTCAGACAACTTTCCGGCGAATAAGGAAAGGACCTAATGTAGGCCCTCGAATTTGTCTGACACATTTGATTATTTCAATCATACCATCGCTTTTTTTCTTTGTAAATAATCATAATGTTCAAAAAATCGACGCAATTTTTGTGAATATCGCTTAGCGAGGTGACAGCATGAAACCGGAGTCCAGCACAAACTATAAAAAAATCGTGGACGCCGTCCTCGACCAGATCAACCACGGCCAGCTCCAGAAAGGCGACAAATTGCCGACGGAGCTGTCCCTGGCGACGAAGTTTGACGTCAGCCGCACGTGCGTGCGCGAGGCGATCAAGAGTCTGGAGGCCATGGGCATCGTACAGAGCATCCAAGGCAGCGGCTCGTACATCACGAACACGCCGGAGCTGTCGATCAACCGGCCGATCTGCGCGCTGTTCGCGCTGAGCAACAGCACGCTGGAAAATGTGCTGGATCTGCGCATCGTGCTCGAGACGGACGTGTGCCGGGACATCATCCGCAGCGCGTCCGACGACGAGATCGAGCGCCTGTGCGCTCTGGCCGATTACGACTATATCGGCACGCCGATCGACCGGCAGTCCGTGCTGGACTCGCAGTTTCACAATTCGCTCATGCGCATGTCGCACAACGCCCTCATCAAATACATCTACACCACGCTGTCCTCGCTCATGGACATCTACCGCGCGCGTGTGCTCGAGGAGACCTGGCGGCTGGACGAAAACGCCCTGACACGCGCCGGGCACCAGGCCATCTGTCAGGCCCTGCGTGACCGCGACGAAGCCGCCGTGGCCGCCGCCATCTACGACCACCTGACGCTGACCGGCCCGTACCGCGAGTGCCTGATCGAGCAGGATGCGGAAGATGAGAAAGCGCGTCGATCCCAGGAGGATTCTCTATGAAAACATTTGACCTGCCTTCCAACAGCAACTACGGCGACCAGCCGATCCCGATCGCGTTCCCCGACAACTGGGACGTGCATATCTCCAAGATCCACGGCTATGACACCCCGGCCCTGACCGAGGCGCAGATCGCGGAGAAGATCCACGCCGCCATCGGCGCCAAGCCCATCTCCGAGGGCGCCGCCGGCAAGAAGAGCGCCGTCATCATCATCGACGACATCACCCGCCCGACGCCGTGCGAGTCGATCGCCAAGGCCGTCATCGCGGAGCTGCGCGCCGCCGGCGTGCCGAAGGAGAACATCTGGTTCATCATCGCGCTCGGCACCCACGGTGTCATGTACCGCACGGAGTTCGTGCGCAAGCTCGGCGAGGAAATCGTCGAAAACTACGAGGTGCACAACCACAACCTGTTCTTTAACCACGTGTTCGTCGGCAACACGACCAACAACGTGCCCGTCGAGATCAATGCCGACGTCATGTCCGCCGACTACAAGATCGCCATCGGCACGACCATGGCCCACAGCTACTACGGCTTCAGCGGCGGCGCCAAGTGCATCCTGCCGGGCGTGAGCTCGCTGCGCACGATCATGCGCAACCACAGCTTCACGACGACGACGGAGTTCAACATGGGCAACCCCCACACGCTCATGCGCAGCGACGCCGAGCAGGCCGCGCGCATGATGGGGCTCGACTTCAAGATCGACGCCATCCTCAACGGCCACGCGCAGATCTGCAACCTGTTCGCCGGCGACTTTGAGGCCGAGATCCAGCACGCGGCCGCCTACGCCGCCGAGCACTACGCGGCAAAGTTCGTGCCCGACTGCGACGTGGTCATCGCCAACAACTACTTCAAGCCCGCCGAGGCCAACTGCGCCTACACGCCCGAGGTCATCGCCTCGCTCAAGGACGGCGGCTCGTTCGTGCTCGCGGCCAACTCCCCGTTCGGCCCGTGTGTGCACTTTTTGTACGACAAGTGGGGCCACTCCGCCCCCGGCGGCATGATGTGGTCCGGCTGCTACACGAAGGGCAAAAACATGGCCCACGCTGTCGTGTTTGCCGAGCACACCGTCAAGGGTATGCGCGACCCGTGGTACATCGACGAGCACTCCGGCGCTGAATACGTCAAGACGTGGTCGGACGCCCTGCGCATCCTCGACGACGGCACGCCGAAGAAAGTCGTGCTCTACCCGAACGCCGAGTGCCAGGTGCTTGATAACTCCAAGGAATTTTATAAGCGCTGAACAGCGCAGATTTTGGGCAAAACAGGCGGAAACGCGTTGCGTTTCCGCCACAGCTTATCAAAAACCTCGTAGAGTTTCGCCGCCGCAGCGGCGAAAGAAAGTCCGATCATTTTCTTCGGCGACATGTGCGGCGAAGAAAATACTTCTCAGGCTGCAAGTG